>ERZ1370068.6684-contig-5653_pt1 | contig 143230 bp, 174 predicted proteins | sample MGYA00561227_ERZ1370068 | MGnify/ENA primary metagenome ERZ1370068 (study PRJEB38410, sample SAMEA6850437) | metagenome | study: Metagenomic assessment of the ecological functions of the soil: analysis of the soil microbiota associated with the...
GCGCTGCATGTCGCCGGCCGCGAACACCCCGGGCACGCTCGTCATCCAGTTCGCATCCCGCCACACGTTGCCGCGGTCGGTGAGCTTCACGCCGAGATCCGTGAGCAGCCCTTCCCGCCGCGGCCCGAGAAAGCCCATGGCGAGGAGCACCAGGCTCGGCCGCGCAGCTCGTATTCAGTGCCGGGAATCGGGCGGAAGCTCGCCCGGCCGGCCTCCGTGACCATCTCCACCCGCACGGCGTGCAGCGTGCTGACGCGTCCGTCTGCCCCGAGAAGTGGGTAGTGTTCACCGAGTACTCGCGCGCGCCCCTTCCTCGTGGGCCGAGGAGACGCGGAAGATATTCGGCCAGAGCGGCCACGGATTGCTCCGGGGATCCCGCTCTTCGGGCGGCCGGGGCAGGATCTCGAACTGGGTGACGGAGCGCGCGCCTGACGATGGGCGGTGCCGAGGCAGTCGGCGCCCGTATCGCCGCCCCCGATGATGACGACGTTCTTGCCCCGGGCGGAGATGAAGTCACCCTCCGCCACCGCGTCGCCCTCCGAGCGGTGGTTCTGCAGAGTGAGATAGTCCATGGCGAAGTGAATGCCGTCGAGATCCCGCCCCGGAATGGGCAGGTCACGCGGCCACTCCGCGCCCCCGGCGAGGACGATCGCGTCGAAGTCCCTGCGCAGCGTCGCCACGGGCAGGCTCACCCCGACGTTGACCCCGGTCCTGAAGCCGACCCCCGACGCCTCCATGAGCCGGAGGCGCCGCTCGAGCACGCGCTTCTCCATCTTGAACTCGGGAATGCCGTAGCGGAGGAGCCCGCCCACGCGATCGGACTTCTCGAACACGGTGACGGCATGCCCGGCGCGATTCAGCTGCTCGGCGGCGGCGAGCCCGGCCGGGCCGGAGCCGACCACGGCCACCTTCTTGCCCGTGCGCACTCCGGGCGCGTCCGCGGCGACCCAGCCTTCGTCGAAGGCGTGCTCGATGATGCCGACCTCGACCTGCTTGATGGTGACGGGGTCGTCGTTGATGCCGAGCACGCAGGAGCCCTCGCAGGGCGCGGGGCAGAGGCGGCCCGTGAACTCCGGGAAGTTGTTGGTGGCGTGGAGGCGGTCGATGGCCTCGCGCCAGCGGTCACGGTAGACGAGGTCGTTCCAGTCGGGGATCAGGTTGCCGAGCGGGCAGCCCTGATGGCAGAAGGGGATGCCGCAGTCCATGCAGCGCGCCCCCTGCTTCTGGAGCTTCTCCGCCTCGAAGGGCAGGTAGACCTCCTGCCAGTCGTGGATCCGCTCGGCCACCGGCCGCCGCTTGGGCAGCTCGCGCTTGATCTCGAGGAAGCCGGTGATCTTGCCCATCGCGCGCTCCGCCCTAGCCGTGGGCCGAGGCCATCACGGCCTCGTCCACCGACATGCCCGTCTCCTCGGCCTTCTTGATGGCCTGGAGCACACGCTTGTAGTCGCGGGCATGACCTTGACGAAGCGCGGCTGCGTCGCCTCCCAGCTCACGAGGAGACGGGCGGCCACCGGGCTCTGGGTATAGCGGATGTGGCGCGAGAGGAGGTCCTTGACGAGCTCGACGTCCTCCACGTCGACCAGAGGCTCGAGGTCGACCATGCCCGTGTTGCAGCGGCTCGCGAAGTCGCCCGCCTCGTCGAGGACGTAGGCGATGCCGCCCGACATGCCGGCGGCGAAGTTGCGGCCCGAGCCCCCGATGACCACCACCCGCCCTCCCGTCATGTACTCGCAGCCGTGATCGCCGATGCCCTCGACCACGGCGAGGGCGCCGCTGTTCCGCACCGCGAAGCGCTCGCCGGCCACTCCGCGGAAGTACGCTTCGCCGCTGGTGGCACCGTACAGCACGACGTTGCCCACCAGGATGTTCTCCTCGGCGGTGAAGGTCGCCTCGCGTGGGGGAACACCACGATCTTGCCGCCGGACAGCCCCTTGCCGACATAGTCATTGGCGTCCCCTCGAGGGTGAGGGTGATGCCTCGCGGCACGAACGCGGCAAAGCTCTGGCCGGCCGAGCCGGTGAAGTGTATGCGGATGGTGTCGTCGGGGAGGCCGTCGCGGCCGTGGGCCCGCGTGACCTCGGAGCCGAGAATGGTTCCCACCGTGCGGTTCACGTTGCGGATGGGCAGGCGGACGTCCACCGGCTCGCGCCGCTCGACCGCTTCCCGGCACAGGGGCAGGAGGGTCGTCACGTCCAGCGACTTCTCCAGACCGTGGTCCTGGTCGACGATCTTGCGCACCGCGACTTCCGGGCCGACCTGCGGGCGGTGGAGGATCGCCGAGAAGTCCAGCCCGCGCGCCTTCCAGTGGTCCACCGCCGTGCGCACGTCGAGGAGGTCGGAGCGGCCGATCATCTCCGCCATGGTCCGGAAGCCCAGGCTCGCCATGTGCTCGCGGACCTCCTCCGCGATGAAGCGGAAGAACGTCTCCACGAACTCGGGCTTGCCCGTGAACTTCGCCCGGAGCTTCGGATCCTGGGTGGCGATGCCCACGGGGCAGGTGTTGAGGTGGCAGACCCGCATCATGATGCAGCCCATGACCACCAGCGGCGCGGTGGAGAAGCCGTATTCCTCCGCGCCGAGGAGGGCGGCGATGACCACGTCGCGCCCCGTCTTCAGCTGGCCATCCGTCTGCACGATGATGCGATCGCGGAGCTTGTTCATGACGAGGACCTGCTGCGTCTCGGCGAGGCCGAGCTCCCACGGGACCCGCCGTGCTTGAGCGAGGTGAGCGGGGCCGCCCCGGTCCCGCCATCGTGGCCGGAGATGAGCACGACGTCCGAGTGGGCCTTGGCCACTCCCGCCGCCACCGTGCCCACGCCCACCTCGGCCACCAGCTTCACGCTGATGCGCGCCCGCGGATTCGAGTTCTTGAGGTCGTGGATGAGCTGGGCCAGGTCCTCGATGGAGTAGATGTCGTGATGCGGCGGCGGGGAGATGAGCCCCACGCCCGGCATGGCGTGGCGGACCGTGGCGATCCACGGATAGACCTTGTGGCCGGGAAGCTGGCCGCCCTCGCCGGGCTTGGCGCCCTGGGCCATCTTGATCTGGAGCTCGTCCGCATTGATCAGGTATTCGCTGGTGACGCCGAAGCGGCCGGAGGCGACCTGCTTGATGGCGCTGCGGCGCCAGTCGCCGTTGGCGTCGCGCAGGTAGCGCGCATTGTCCTCGCCGCCCTCGCCGGTATTGGACCGGCCGCCCATGCGGTTCATGGCGATGGCCAGCGTCTCGTGCGCCTCGAGGCCGATGGAGCCGTAGGACATGGCCCCGGTGGCGAAGCGCCCGCAGGATGGCCTCGACGGGCTCGACCTCCTCGAGAGGAACGGGCTGGGCCGCGGGCTTGAAGGTGAAGAGCCCGCGCAGGGTCGCCAGATGCTCGCTCTGCCGGTTGACGAGATCCGTGTACTCCTTGAAGATCGCGAACTGCTTGAGCGCGTGGCGTGCTGGAGCTTGAAGACGGTGTCGGGGTTGAAGAGATGGTACTCGCCGTCCCGCCGCCACTGGTACTCGCCGCCCCAGTCGAGCTCGGGCTCGCCCACCGGCCGCTCGGGGAAGGCGCGGTGGTGCCGCGCGAGCGACCTCCTTCGCCACCACGTCCACCCCGATGCCCCCGATGCGCGAGGCCGTCCACGTGAAGTAGCGGTCCACGAAGGCCTTCTCGAGGCCGATGGCCTCGAAGATCTGGGCCGCCCGGTACGACTGGATGGTCGAGATGCCCATCTTCGAGATGACCTTGAGCACGCCCCTTGTTGAGCGCCTTGATGTAGTTCTTGATCGCCGACTTGTGATCGAGGGTCGGCAGCACGCCCTGGCGGATCAAGTCGTCGAGCGTCTCGAAGGCGAGGTACGGGATTGATGGCGCCCGCGCCGTAACCCAGGAGCAGCGCCATGTGGTGCACCTCGCGCGGCTCGCCCGTCTCGATGACCAGGCCGACCTTGACGCGCTTGCCCTCGCGGATCAGGTGATGATGGACACCGGCGGTGGCGAGGAGCGCGGGATGGGCGCGTGCTCGCGATCTACTCCGCGGTCCGACAGGATGAGATAGGTGTGGCCCGCGTCCACCGCCTCGCTCGACCGCCGGCAGAGCTCCTCCATGGCCCGGGCGAGGCACCGGCCGCGCCCGACACCTGGAAGAGCATGGGCACGGTGGCGGACTTGAAGCGCGGGCAGATCCACGTAGCGGATCTTCGCCAGCTCGGCGTTGTCGAGAATTGGCGTCTTGAGCTTGAGCTGCCGGCAGGCTTCGGGCGTGGGCTCGAGCAGGTTGCCCTCGGGCCCGATGCTGGTGGCGATCTGGGTCACCAGCTCTTCACGGATGCCGTCGAGGGGCGGATTGGTCACCTGGGCGAAGAGCTGCTGGAAATAGTCGTAGAGAAGCCGCGGCCGGTCGGACAGCACGGCGAGCGACGTGTCGGTGCCCATGGAGCCGATGGGCTCCTCGCCCGCGGTGGCCATGGGAGCGAGGAGCAGGCGCAGGTCCTCGTGCGTGTAGCCGAAGGCCTGCTGCCGCTCGAGCACGGTGTCGTGGTCGGGCGCGGGAAGATGCGGAGGCTCGGGCAGCATCTCGAGGGGCTTCATATGGGCGGCCAGCCATTCGCCGTACGGATGCTGGGTGGCGAAGGCGTGCTTGAGCTCGCCGTCGTCGATGATGCGGCCCTGCGCGGTGTCCACGAGGAAGATGCGTCCGGGATGGAGGCGCTCCTTGATGAGCACCCGATCCGCGGCGGAATGTCGAGCACGCCCACCTCGGAGGCCATGATCACGAGATCGTCCTTGGTCACGTAGTAGCGCGAGGGACGCAGCCCGTTCCGGTCGAGGACGGCGCCGATGACCGTGCCGTCGGTGAAGGCGATGGAGGCGGGGCCGTCCCACGGCTCCATGAGACAGCCGAGATACTCGTAGAAGTCCTTGCGCGCGGGCGGGCATGGACTCGTGGCCGCTCCACGCCTCCGGGATCATCATGAGCACGGCGAGGGGCAGGGGACGCCCCGCCATGACGAGGAGCTCGAGGACATTGTCGAAGGTGGCGGAGTCGCTGCCGCCTTCCACGACGATGGGGAGGATCTTCTTGAGGTCGTCGCCGAGGAGGTTCGACCGGCAGAGCGCCTCCCGGGCGTGCATCCAGTTGATGTTGCCGCGCAGGGTGTTGATCTCGCCGTTGTGGGCGATGTAGCGATAGGGATGGGCCAGCGGCCACGAGGGAAGGTGTTGGTGGAGAAGCGCTGGTGCACGAGGGCGAGGGCGGACTCCACGAGGGGGTCCACGATGTCGGGGAACATCGTCTCGATCTGGTCCGCCGAGAGCATGCCCTTGTAGATGAGGGTGTTGGCGGAGAGGCTCGGCAGGTAGAAGAATCCGCGATCGGTGAGGTCGGAGGCGCGCACCGCGTGCTCGACGCGCTTGCGGATGACGTAGAGCTTGCGCTCGAAGGCCTGGGCGTCGGAGATGCCGGCGGCCCGGCCGATGAAGACCTGTTCGATGACCGGCTCCACCGAGCGCGCGCTCGGTCCAATGGGGAGTGGTCCGTGGGCACCCGGCGCCAGCCGAGGACGGTCTGCCCTCTTCTCTCACCACCGCCTCGAGCATGGCGCGGCAGCGGGCGGCCTGCGGTCGCGTCGCGGGGCAGAAAGACGAGGCCGGCCCCGTAGTGACGGGGGCGGGCAGGGTGAAGCCGAGCCGGCCGCACTCGCGCGCGAGAAAGGCGTGAGGCATCTGGATGAGGATGCCCGCGCCGTCCCCGGTATTGACCTCGCAGCCGCAGGCTCCCGGTGGAGGAGATTCTTGAGGACCTGGAGAGCCTGATCCACGATGGCGTGGGACTTTCGGCCCTTCATGTCCACGACGAAGCCGACACCGCATGCGTCGTGCTCGTGGGCGGGATCATAGAGGCCTTGGGCCGGAGGCATCCCGGCCGGCGTCGTCACTGTCGTGCTGTTCTCCATGACCATGCCTTACTCCTGTCCACCTCCGGTCCTTGTGAAGCGTCCGAACAACCCTGAATTGAGGTGTGAGACTACACGAGGCCAGAGCATTAGCCAAGCACAAAATGCCAAAAACATAGAATTAGAGCTGCTAATAGGCTAGAGTCGAGGTCATGAACCTCGACACCCTCAAGCTCTTCTGTGACGTGGTGAGACTGAGAAGCTTTTCCCGCGCCGCTGCCGGCAACGGCGTCACCCAGTCCGCGGCCAGCCAGGCCATGCAGCAGCTGGAAGCCGAGCTCGACGTCCCCCTCCTCGACCGTTCCCGGCGGCCCCTCGTGGCCACCGAGGCGGGTCGCGTCTTCTTCGAGGCCTGTCGCGATCTCCTCCAGGGCTTCGAGGACGCGCGGTCAAGCCTCCGCGCTTCCAAGGAGCGCGTGGAAGGGACGGTGCGGGTGGCCGCCATCTACTCGGTGGGCCTCCACGACATGAGCCGGCACATGCAGCCCTTCATGTCCGCGCATCCCCAGGCCCGTGTCCTGCTCGAGTGCCTCCACCCCCACAAGGTGGTGCAGGCCGTCCTGAACGACGAGGCCGATGTCGGCGTGCTCTCGTATCCCACGGCCACGCGCACGCTCAATGTCCTGCCCCTGCGCTCGGAGACCATGGTGCTCGTGACCCATCCGAGCCACCGGCTCGCCAAGCGGAAGCAGATCACCCCGGGGATCTCACCGGAGAGAAGTTCGTGGCCTTCGATCGTGACCTGGCCGTGCGCAAGGCCATCGACCGGGCTCTCAAGCAGCACGGGGTCAAGGTCGAAGTGGTGATGGAGTTCGACAACGTGGAGACGATCAAGCAGGCCATCGGCATCGCCGCCGGCGTGAGCATCCTGCCGCGGCCCACCGTGGTGATGGAGTCGGGCATGCGCACCCTCGCCACCGTCCCCCTCGCCCTGTCGGGCCTCGCGCGCCCCATCGGTCTCATCTACCGCCGGGGCAAGCGGCTCAGCCCGGCGGTGGCCCGCTTCATCGACACGCTCCGGAAGGCCGACGAGGGCTCCGAGGACGAGCGCTGAGACGGCGTCCGGCGATATCCGCGTGGTACCGTAAGGGCATGTCCGAGGCGCCGAGGCAGGCGATGGCCGTCCAGAAGTTCACGAGCCGCGGCGGCATCCGGGTGTACGGGATGCCCGTGGAGACGTTTCCCGGGCACGTGAACAACATCTATCTCGTCGTGGATGGCGACACCCTCACCCTGGTGGATGTGGGCTCGGGCACCGACGAGTCGATCAAGGGGCTCCACGAGCGCTTCGAAGAGGTGCGCCAGCGCTTCGGCGAGCGCATCTCCCTCGACGATGTCCGGCACGTCGTGATCACTCACGCTCACATCGATCACTTCGGGTGGGTCGGCCACTTCACGCGCGAGACGGGCGCGCGGGTGTGGGTGCACGAGCTGGACGCCCGCGTGCTGAGCCGCTTCGAGGAGCGGATCGTGCTCGCCTCAAGGACATGGGCGTCTTCCTGGAGCGGGCGGGGGTCACCCCCGAGCTCAAGGGCGAGCTCGAGACGATGTATCGCTTCTCCAAGGCTGCGTTCAAGTCCGTCACCATCGACGGCGTGGTCAAGGACGGTCAGCAGATCATCAACGGCTATCGCGTCCATCACACGCCGGGGCACTGCCCGGGGCAGATCTGCCTCGAGGTGGACGACCTCCTCTTCACCGCCGATCACGTGCTCTCGCGTATCACGCCGCATCAGTCGCCCGCCTCCATCACGCCCTTCTGCGGCCTCGAGCTCTACCTGCAGTCGCTGGACAAGGTCCGCCGGCTCGGCGGGGTGAGGCTGGCCCTGCCCGGGCACGAGGCGCCCATCGAGGAGCTGGCCGAGCGCATCGGCGCCATCTCCGCCCACCATGACCGCCGCCTCGGCCAGGTGCTGGACATCTGTCGCGACTCCAAGACTCTCCTCGGCGTGTCCCTGGCTCTCTTCGGGCCCCGGGAGGGCTATACCCGCCTCCTCGCCCTCGAGGAGGCGGGAGCCCACGTCGAGTACCTCTTCCAGCGGGGCGAGCTGGGTATCGCCAACCTGGACGAGGTGAGCCAGCAGGCCAACCCCGTGATCCAGTACGAGACCAGACGAGGAGCCGCCGCATGAGCGCGTCGCTGATCATCGCTTCCAGCGAAGGGGACTCGAACCTCTACTACGCCTGCCGGTTCATGGCCCCCGATCCATTCGTCTTCCTCGAGATCGACGGCCGGAAGATCCTCCTCATGTCGGATCTCGAGGTCGACCGCGCCCGCCAGCAGGCCCGGGTCGACGAGGTGCTCTCGCTCTCCGAGTGGGAAGCCAAGGCCAAGCAGCGCTGGCCTCAGCCGAGACTCACCGATACCGTCACCCTCCTCCTCGAGGACTACGGCGCCCGCACCGTGGAGGTGCCTTCCGACTTTCCCCTCGAGGCGGCCGACCGGCTGCGCGAGCGGGGATCACCGTGCAGGTGAGGCCGCATCCGTTCTTCCCCAGCGGGTGATCAAGTCCGCCGAGGAGGTGGCGGCCATCGAGGAGGCCCAGCATCACACGGAGACCGCGCTGGCCGCGGCCCTCGACGTGCTCCGTGAGAGCGTGATCAGGGGCGACGAGGTGATCTGGAAGGGGCGTCCGCTCACCTCGGAGGACCTCAAGAAGGTGGTCAATGTCTCGCTCATGGAGAACGACTGCATCGCCCAGCACACCATCATCGCCTGCGGCGACCGGGGGTGGACCCGCACAACCAGGGCTCGGGCCCCATCCGGCCCCATCAAGGCATCATCTTCGACATCTTCCCGCGCTCCTCGACCTCCCATTATTTCGCCGACATGACCCGGACCGTGGTGAAGGGCAAGGCTTCGGACGAGCTCAGGCGGATCTACGACGCGGTGCTGGCCGCCCAGCTTCGCGGTATCGAGCTGATCCGGGACGGCGCCTCCGGTGGGGCCATCCATGCAGAGGTTGCGCACACCATGGAGGCCCGTGGCTATGCCACCGGCGTCGTGGGGACGCAACCAGGGCTTCTTCCACGGGACGGGCCACGGGGTGGGTCTCGACATTCACGAGCTGCCGCGCATCAGCCGACTCGACTACCAACTCAAGACTGGCCACGTGGTGACGGTCGAGCCGGGCCTCTACTATGCGGGCAGGGGAGCCGTGCGCATCGAAGACATGGTGCTCGTCGAGCCCGCGGGCTGCCGCAACCTGACCCGATCGCCGAAGATGGAGCTTCTCGAGCTCTAGCAAGGGTGGGCGCGAAGTGGCTTGGAATTGCTGTCCGGCCGGAGATAACCTTGCCAATCCGCAGGCGTTTGGGTAGCATGAAGGCGAAGCGGCTCCTGCCAGGACTAGAGCTTCCAGAACTCCAAGAGTCCGGGGTCGCTCTGCGTCGAAGAAGGCGGTCACTGAAAGGACGATCGAGACCATGAGCGACACGGTAATGCCCGCGGCTACGGTCGCAAAACCGCGCCGGACATTGACCCGGGCAGTGATCCGGTTTGCCGGCGACTCCGGTGACGGCATGCAGGTCACCGGCGAGCAGTTCACCACGGAAGCGGCGTGGGCCGGCAACGACATCTCGACGCTGCCGAATTTCCCCGCGGAGATCCGCGCTCCCGCCGGCACGCTCTTCGGTGTCTCGAGCTTCCAACTACAGTTTGGGAGCCAGCGGGTCTATACCCCCGGCGATCATCTCGACGCGCTGGTGGCCATGAACCCGGCCGCCCTCAAGGTGCACCTGGCCGATCTCAAGAAGGGCGGCATCCTCATCGTCAACACGGCGGCCTTCGACCAGCGCAACCTGGAAAAGGCCGGCTATCCGAAAGACGCCAAGGGCGAGCCGAAGAACCCGCTCAACGAGCCGGGTCTCGCCGAGCAGTACCGGCTGTACCAGGTGGACATCGGCGCCATGACGAAGAAGTCCCTCGAAGACTTGCCCATGAACGCCAAGGAGAAGGAGCGCTGCAAGAACTTCTTCGCGCTCGGCCTCGTCTCCTGGATCTATACGCGTCCGCTGGACCCCACGCTCGACGCCATCAAGAAGCGCTTCGCCAAGAACCCCACCTTCGTCGAGGCCAATATCCGGGTCCTCAAGGCGGGGCACGCCTTCGGGGAAACGGCGGAGATGTTCTCCGAGCACTATGGCATCGAGCCGGCCGAGATGGCGCCGGGTGTCTATCGCAGCATGACGGGCAATCGCGCTCTCGCCTGGGGTCTTCTCGCCGCGGCGGAGCGGACCAAGATCCCCATCGTCTTCGGCGCCTACCCGATCACGCCGGCCTCGAGCATTCTCGAGGAGCTGGCCCTGCACAAGCGCTGGCGCGTGCGGACCTTCCAGGCCGAGGACGAGATCGCGGCCGTCACCTCGGCCATCGGCGCATCGTTCGGGGGCGCCATCGGCGTCACCGCCTCGAGCGGTCCCGGCATCGCCCTGAAGGGTGAGGGCATCGGGCTCGCGGTGATGGCGGAGCTTCCCTGGTGATCTTCGACATCCAGCGCGGCGGTCCCAGCACCGGCCTCCCCACCAAGACCGAGCAGGCCGACCTGATGCAGGCGCTCTACGGGCGGAACAGCGAGAGCCCCATCGTCGTCATCGCGCCCTGCACGCCCGGCGACTGCTTCTACATCGCCTACGAGGCGATTCGTATCGCGATCAAGTACATGGTGCCGGTCATGGTGCTGTCCGACGGTTATCTGGCCAACGGCTCCGAGCCCTGGCTCATTCCCGACGTCAAGACGCTGCCCGACATCCCGGTCGCGTTCCGGACCGAGACGGAAGGCTTCGCGCCGTATCTGCGGGACGCGGCGACGCTGGCGCGTCCCTGGGTGCGTCCCGGCACGCCCGGGCTCGAGCACCGGATCGGCGGCATCGAGAAGGAGGACGTCACGGGCAACATCTCCTACGACGCGGAGAACCACGACCACATGGTGCGCACGCGGGCCGAGAAGGTCCGGCGGGTGGCCCAGGAGATTCCGCCGACGTCGATCAATGGGCCGGACTCGGGCGAGGTGCTCGTGGTCGGATGGGGCGGCACGTACGGCGCCATCACGGCCGCGGTGGAGGAGGCGCAGATGGAGGGCAAGGCGGTCGCCTCCATCCACATTCGCCACCTCAATCCGCTGCCCCCGGATCTCGGCCAGATTCTCCGCCAGTACCGACGTGTCCTCGTGCCGGAAATCAACAGTGGCCAGCTGGTGAGGTGTTGCGCGCCGAGTATCTCGTCGACGCGGTGGGATTCAACCGGGTCCGCGGCATGCCGCTGGCGAGCCAGGAAATCCTCGAGGCCATCAATCAACTTCTGGAGGCAAAGCAGTGAGCACGGTCACGGGTACGCCCGGCGCGACGCCGAAGTACACGAAGAAGGACTTCGAGTCCGACCAGGACGTTCGCTGGTGCCCCGGCTGCGGGGACTACGCCATCCTGAGCGCGGTGCAGAAGACGATGCCCGAGCCTCGGCATCCCGAAGGAAGACATCGTGTTCATCTCGGGGATCGGCTGCTCGAGCCGGTTTCCGTACTACATGAACACCTACGGCTTTCATACCATCCACGGACGGGCGCCCGCCCTGGCCACCGGCCTCAAGCTGGCCCGGCCCGAGCTCAAGGTCTTCGTGGTCACGGGCGACGGTGACGGCCTCTCCATCGGCGGCAACCACCTGCTGCACGTGCTGCGCCGGAACGTGGACGTCACCATCCTGCTCTTCAACAATCGCATCTACGGCCTGACCAAGGGCCAGTACTCGCCGACGAGCGAGCTCGGCAAGGTGACCAAGTCGACGCCCATGGGCTCGGCCGACCGTCCGCTCAGTCCCTGCTCGTTCGCGCTCGCCGCGGGAGCGACCTACGTGGCCCGCACGGTGGACCGGAACATCGCCCACATGGAGGAGACGCTCCGGAGCGCTTCCGCTCACAAGGGCGCGGCCTTCGTGGAGATTCTCCAGAACTGCAACGTCTACAACGACCTCGCGTGGAATGTCCTGTACGACAAGGAGTCCAAGATCCTCCACGAGTGCCGGCTCGAGCACGGCAAGCCCATCATGTTCGGGCCTCCCGATGATCGCCGCGGCCTCGTGCTCGAAGGGGTCAAGCCCAAGGTGGTCAAGGTCAAGGACGTGCCGGAGAGCACGCTCTGGGTGCACGACTCCTCCGACCGCGCCACGGCCATGCTGCTGGCCCAGCTCTGGGCGCCCGACTACCCGATTCCGCTGGGCACGCTGCTGAGCCTCGAAGGCGAGACCACGTACGAGGAGATTCTCGTCCAGCAGGAGCAGAAGGCGATCTCGGACCGCGGTCCGGGGATATCGCGAAGCTCCTCATGGCAGGCGAGACCTGGAAGATCGGCTGAGCAGGCCGGCCGATAAGGGCCCATCTGCGTCATTTCGCAACGGCTTGGGGCGCCCTCGGCCGCACGCTCAACGTACGTGGAGGTTCGCCTCGCGTGGCGAGCCATCGAGGCGAGCCTGAGCAGTCTACGCCTCGTGCGTCGACGCCGCCTCGATCTGCCCTTCTCACCGCCATGGTGACAACCCGATGGCGCTGAGTCCTGCGTTTCTTGCTGAGCTGGAGAGGATCGTGGGGACTCGGGGGTGGTGTCGACTCCAGAGGGCCGGATGTCCTACGAGTGCGACATGCACACCTTCTACAAGGGCGCGCCGGACTTCGTGGTGCTGCCCGAGACGACCGAGCAGGTTGCTCGAGCTGGTGCGCCTGTGCCGTCGCGAGCACGTGGCGGTGGTACCGCGAGGGTCGGGCACAGGGCTCATCGGCGGCGCCATGGCGCCCGTAGGCGGCGTCATGGTGTCCATGACCCGCATGAACCGGCTCCTCGAGCTCGACTTTCCCAACCGCTGCGCGACGGTCCAGCCCGGTCTCATCAACCTGTGGCTCTCCCAGGCCACGCGCGAGCACGGGTACTACTTCGCGCCGGACCCCTCGAGCCAGATGGTGTCCTCCATCGGAGGAAACGCCTCTACCAACGCCGGCGGCCCGCATTGCCTCAAGTACGGCATCACCGTCAATCACGTGCTGGGGCTCGAGCTGGTCACGGGAGCAGGGGAAATTCTCAGGGTGGGCGGCAAGGCGCAGGATCCGCCCGGCTACGACCTCACGGGAGCCCTCGTGGGCGGAGAGGGGACGCTCGGCCTCCTCACCGCCATCACCGTGCGCCTCCTCCATGTCCCGGCCGGCGTCAAGACGCTCCTCGCCTCCTTCGCGGCCATCGACGATGCCTCCGAGGCCGTCTCGGCCATCGTGGGGGCGGGCATCATTCCCGCGGCGCTCGAGATGATCGACGAGACCTTCGTGCGCGCGATCAACGAGGGAGTGGGCGCGGGCTATCCCAAAGGCGCGGGCGCCGTGCTCCTCGATCGAGCTGGATGGCCCCGCGGCGGAGATCGAGGCCCAGGCCGGACGCATCGTGCAGATCTGCCGCGATCACGCCGCCCTCGAGATCCGGGTGGCCAAGGACGATGCGGAGCGGGCCCTCCTCTGGAAGGGACGCAAGGAGGCGGCGGGCGCGGTGGGTCGCATGTCGCCCACGTGGATTCTCAGGACGCGGTGGTGCCGCGCTCCCGGCTGCCCGAGATCATGCGCGAGGTGCAGGCCATCGGGGCGCGTCACCGTCTCGTCATCGCCAATGTCTTCCACGCGGGCGACGGCAACCTGCATCCGATGATTCTCTACAACGACCACATTCCCGGGGACCTCGAGCGCGCCCACGAAGCCAATGACGAGCTCCTGCGCGCCTGCCTCGCCATGGGGGCAGCGTGACCGGCGAGCACGGCGTCGGCCTCGACAAGGCCTCGAGCATGCCGCTGCAGTTCGGGGACGCCGATCTGGGGTTCATGGCTCGCTTCCGCCGCGTCTTCGATCCCGACGGGATCATGAATCCGGGCAAGCTCCTGCCCTCGCACCCGGCGTGCGGCGAGGGCTTCCGCCCCGCCGCGCCTCGACTGCCCGCCGGCACCTGGGTCTGAGACGGTGAGCGTGTCCGCTCCCGCCGCCGCGGACGCCCTCGTGGCCATCGTCGGGCGGGCTCATGTCGCGACCTCCACATCGGAGCTGGCCGCGGCCGCGGTGGACGGCGTGACACCGCGCTGGTTAGTCCGCCCAGGTTCGGTGGATGAGGTCGCCCGCATCATGACGCTGGCCGCGTCCGAAGGGCTGGCCGTCGCTCCCGGGGCAGCGGCTCCGCGCTCGATCTCGGCACGCCGCCGCGCGCGTGGACCTCGCTCTCGACCTGTCGCGGCTGACCGGCATCATGGAATACGTACCCGCCGACATGGTCGCCACCGTGCAGGCGGGGGTGAGGCTGGACGTGCTGGGGCGCGAGCTGGGCAAGCACGGCCAGATGCTCGCCCTGGATCCCTACGGCGGCCTCTCGCGCACGGTGGGCGGCGTCCTCGCGTGCGGGGCGAGCGGCCCGCGGCGTTTCCGGTACGGCACGGGGCGCGATCTCCTGCTCGGCGCCCGCTTCGTCCAGGCCGACGGCACCGTGACGTGGGGCGGCTCGAAGGTCGTCAAGTCGGTCACGGGCTACGACGTGCCCAAGCTTCTCGCCGGATCGCTGGGCACCTTGGGCGTCATCGTGGAGGCGACCCTGCGCCTTCACCCCGTCCAGCCAGCCTCGGGCTCGTGGCTCTTCGCCTTCACCTCGCGGGCGGCCGCGGCGGCGTTCGTGGCCTCCGTCCTCGCCTCCAGCCTCGAGCCCGATCGCCTCGCCTGGCTCAATGCCGCGGCGCTGGCGCGCGTTGGTACGACGGGCCCGGAGGCCGGCGTGGCGGTATCGGTGGGCAGCGTGGCCGAGGCGGTGAGCTCCCAGGGGCTGCGCTCGCTTCCCTCGCGTCTGACCAGGACGGCAGAGCGTCGACGCTCGACGAGGCATTCTGGCCGGCGCTCGGATCAGCGCTCGCGGGGCCGGTCGTGGTGAAGATCGCGAGCGAGATTCGCCGGCTGGCCTTCTGGGCGGACGAGCTCGAGAAGAGCTTCGCTCGCCGCGGCCTCGCCGTCGCCGTGGTGGGCGAGGCGGGCAATGGCATTCTCCGCGCGGCGGCGGACGGCCGCGATGACGCCCGAGGCATGGGCGAAGGAGATCGTGGCTCCGCTCCGGGAAGGTCTGGCCGGCGAAGGCGGAAGCCTGGTGGTCGAGCGCGCGCCTGTCGAGCTGCAAGCGCGCGGTCGACGTGTGGGGACCGGTGCCCGAGCCCTCGCTCACCGTGATGAAGCGCCTCAAGGCGGAGTTCGATCCGCGCGGGATCCTCAACCGCGGCCGATTCGTGGGCGGGCTGTGAGCACGGCCACCGCGGGAGCGAGCGCCTTCGACACGAGCGATGCGCCGTCCATGGACGGGCTGCGGGCGTGCGTCCACTGCGGCATCTGCCTGCCCCAGTGCCCCACCTATCGGGTGCTCGGAGAGGAGATGGACTCTCCGCGCGGCCGCATCTACCTCATGCGCGCGGCTGCGGAAGGCCGGATCGGGCTCACGCCGACCATCGCGCGTCATCTCGATCTCTGCCTGGGCTGCCGCGGCTGCGAGAGCGCCTGTCCCTCGGGCGTGCCGTTCGGCCAGCTCCTCGAGGCCACGCGGGGGCAGCTCGTGCGCAAGGGCGTGCGCGCTCCGGAGAGCGATCACGCGACCACGCGGTGGGCGCTCGAGACATTCCCCCATCCCTCACGGCTGGCTCCTCTTCTCTGGGGACTCCGCCTTTACCAGGCCTCGGGCATCCAGACGTTTGTCCGCGCCTCCGGCCTTCTCGCGCCGTTCCGGAAGCTCAAGGCCATGGAGTCGCTCCTTCCCGCCGTGGCGTCCGCGGGCACGCTGCCCGAATTCATTCCCGCGCGCGGTAAGACGCGGGGAGGGCGGGGCTGCTCACGGGCTGCGTCCAGCGTCTCTTCTTCGCCGACGTCAACGCGCGCTCGGCGCGGCTCCTCTCCGCCGCGGGGTGGGACGTGGTCGTCCCGCGCGCCCAGGGATGCTGCGGCGCCCTTCATCTGCACGCGGGCCGGCTCGACGAGTTCCGCGGATTCGCGTCGAGCCTGATGGCGAGCTTTCCGGCCGACGTGGACGTGATCGTGACCAATGCCGCGGGCTGCGGATCCACTCTCAAGGAATACGCGCACTGGCTTCCCGGGGAGGCCGGGAAGGCTTCGCCGCGAAAGCGCGTGACATCTCCGAGGTGCTCATCGACGCGGAGCTGCCCCTGGGCGAGCTCCGGGCCACCGTGGCCTATCACGACGCCTGTCATCTCGCCCACGGCCAGAAGGTGCGGAGCCAGCCTCGGGAGCTCTTGCGGCGCATTCCCGGGCTGACCGTGGTAGACATCAAGGACTCGGAGCTCTGCTGCGGCAGCGCGGGCGTCTACAATCTCACGGAGCCGGCCATGGCGGAGGAGCTGGGGCGGATGAAGGTCGCGCGCATCCGCGAGAGCGGCGCGCGCATGGTCACCGCGGGCAATCCCGGCTGCCTCCTCCAGATCGCCCGCCACGCGCGAGAGGCCGGGCTCGATCTCGAGGTGGTCCATCCTGTGGATCTTCTCGCGCGCGCCCTGAGGGACACATGAAGGTCAGGATCGAGGATCACGTGAAGTTCGACGAGGCGAGAATGGCCAAGATCGCCCTCGCCACCACGGGGCGCTGCCAGCTCGACCTGTACTGTGTCGCCCCGGCCAGTCCCAGCGACCCCATACCCACGGCGACCAGGACAAGATCTATTTCGTGCTCGAGGGCTCCGGCCGCTTCTCTCTGGGCGGCAAGGAAGAGCGGCTGGGGACGGGCGAGGCCCTCGTGGCCGAAGCGGGCATCGAGCACGGTCTCTTCAACGACGGCAACGAACCGATGCTCATCCTGGTGGTGGTGACCCCGCCGCCCCCGCACGGGCCGGAGGCCAAGAAGGCATGAACGCCTCCATCATGATCACCTGCCTCGGCGATCTCCTCTTTCCCGAGGTGGGCGTGGCCATGGTGAAGCTCCTCCGGCGCCTCGGCGTCACCGTGGACTTCCCTCAGGGGCAGACCTGCTGCGGCATGCCGCTCTTCAACTCGGGCTTTCATCACGACGCCGCCCTCGTGGCCGCGCGCACGGTGAAGCTCTTCGAGAGGTCCGAGCACGTGGTGGTGCCCTCCGGCTCCTGCGCGTGGATGGTCAAGACGGAGTATCCGGGTCTGCTCAAGGACGACCCTGCGCTCAGGTCCCAGGCCGAGGCGCTGGCCCGGAAGACCCACGAGCTGTCGCAGTTCCTCGTGAACGTGCTCGGGGTGACGAGCATCGACTCGTCGTTCGAGGGCCGCGTGACCTATCACGACTCCTGCCATCTCCTGCGCGGGCTGGGCGAGTCGCGGAACCCGCGCGCGCTCCTCCGCGGCGTCAAGGGCTGCGAGCTGGTGGACCTGCCCGGCTCGGACGAATGCTGCGGATTCGGCGGATCCTTCTCGGTGAGGCTGCCCGAGGTGTCGACGGCCGTGCTCGACAAGAAGCTCGCCAACGTGGAGAGCACGGGTGCCGATTGCCTCGTGGCCTGCGACGCGGGCTGCCTCATGCAGATGAGCGGCGGGCTCTCTCGGCGCGGCTCGCGGGTGCGCGCGGTGCATCTGGCCCAGGTGCTCGAGTGGGACGGACGCGCGTGAGCGACGCCCAGCTCAAGACGCCGTTCCCCCAGCGCGCGCATGCCGCACTGGGGGACGCTCATCTCCAGGAAGCCCTCACCATCGCCACCACCAAGTTCATCGGGCTCCGCAAGGAGTCCTTCGAGGGCTATCCGGCGGGGAGGCGCTCCGCGACCGGGCCCGCGCCATCAAGGAAGCGACCCTCCAGCAGCTCGACCAGCACCTGGAGCGCCTCGCCGACAATATCGAGCGGCTGGGCGGCCACGTGCACTGGGCGGCCACCGGCGACGAGGCGCGCGACATCATCCTTCGCCTCTGCCGTGACAAGGGCGTGCGCATGGCCGTCAAGAGCAAGTCGATGGCCACGGAGGAGATCGAGCTCAACGAGGCCCTGGAGGCGGCGGGCGTCAAGCCGGTGGAGACCGATCTCGGCGAGTACATCATCCAGCTCGCCCACGAGAAGCCGTCGCACATCATCGCCCCCGCCATCCACAAGACCAAGGGGCAGGTCGCCGATCTCTTCTCCAAGGAGCTGGGTGGCCGCTTCGAAGCCGATCCCGAGGTGCTCACGGCGGTGGCGAGAAAGGAGCTGAGGCAGAAATTCCTCGAGGCCGACATGGGCATCACCGGCGCGAACTTCGCGGTGGCGGAGACGGGCACCATCGTGCTCGTCACCAACGAAGGCAATGGGCGGATGGTCACCTCGCTCCCGCGTATCCACGTCGCGGTCATGGGCATGGAGAAGGTCATTCCCACCATGACGGATCTCATGGTCTTCCTCTCCATCCTCGCCCGGAGCGCGACGGGGCAGAAGCTCTCTTCGTACACGACCCTGGTGCGGGGACCGCGTCAGCCCGGAGAGGTCGAAGGTCCCGAGGAGCTGCATCTCATCCTCATGGACAATGGCCGCACGCGCCAGATCGCGGGCACGCTCCGCGAAGCGCTCTACTGCCTGCGCTGCGGCGCCTGTCTCAACGTCTGCCCCGTCTACCGTCAGATCGGCGGGCATGCCTACGGCTACACGTACCCGGGGCCCATCGGCATCCTCCTCACCGCGATGCTCAAGGGAATGCCGCGGTCAAGGACCTCGCCCATGCCTCCTCGCTCTGCGGCGCGTGCAAGGACGTCTGCCCCGTGCGCATCGACATTCCCCGCATGCTCGTGGAGCTCCGCGAGAACCTGGACCGGGAGAAGATCGCGCCGTGGAGCGAGCGGATGATCTTCGGTCTCGCGCGCCGGGCCATGTCCTCGCCCGGCCTCTTCCGCGCCGGTGTCCGGCTGGGGCGCCTGGCCCAGCGGCCGTTCGTCAGAGGCGGGAAGCTCCGGTCGCTGCCCCTCTTCTTCGGCCAGTGGACGCGCACGCGTGACCTGCCCCGGTGGCCGCCCGCACCTTCAGCGAGCGCTGGAAGGAGCTCGGGCGGCCATGACCACGCGCGCCGACTTCCTCGGCGGGATCAGACGGGAGATGAGCAAGACGCGAGGTCTCTTCGAGGCGCGCCCCGTGCCCCGGCCTCCTGACGCCGGCCAGGCCTTCGAGCTGGTGAAGCGGCAGATGGCCGAGCGATGGCCCCAGGCGCTCGAGCGCTTCCGCGCGGAGTTCGAGCGTATCGCGGGAGTTTTCCACCGCGTGGCGCGCCTGGACGAGGTTCCCGGAGTCATCAGGAGTCTTGCCGAGGAGCGGCAGGCGCGGAGCATCCTCTCGTGGGACCCTGGGGCGCTCGGCCTCGACCTTCGGCAAAGCCTCGGCGCCGAGGGCTATTCGGTCACGGTGGCACCTGACGACGATCCCGATGTCTCCGCCCGCCGGCTCCACCGGGATGCCGCGGCGCGCGCGGAGATCGGCGTCACCGGCGTGGACTGGGCTCTGGCGGAGACGGGCACGCTCGTCCTCGTGTCCGGTCGGGGCCGACCACGCTCGACCTCGCTCCTGCCCGCCACCCACGTGGCCGTCTTCGATCGCCGCTGCCTCCTCGAGTCGCTGGACCAGGTGGGGACCATGCTGGAAGCGCTCCATGCCGATCCGGCCCGGAGCATGTCGGGAGCCGTGATCAACTTCATCACGGGGCCATCGCGCACCGCCGATATCGAGCTCACGCTCACCCGTGGCGTGCACGGCCCGAAGGAAGTTCACGCCATCTTCGTGGAGGGGACGATGAACGAGCGCCTGTTCACTCCGGCCGAGGTCAATGCGCTGATCCCCCGGCTGACCGAGCTCGTGAACGAGGCGATGGAGCTGCATCGCCGCGGCCGCGCCCTCCAGGAGGCGCTCGCCGAGGAGCGCGACCGCATCCGCGCGTCGGGCGGGGCCATGGTGGACCAGCGTGACTGGAAGGCGAGAGCGGAGCGCCTCGACGGCTATTCGATCGAGGTGAAGCAGGCGCTCGCCCGGATCGCCGAGCTGGGCGGCGTCACCAAGGATGTCGAGATGGGCCTCGTGGATTTTCCCGGCCTGGTGCCGCAGGTGGCGGGGACACAGCCGGTCAATCTGTGCTGGAAGCACGGGGAAGACGCGGTGCGCTTCTGGCACGGCTTCGACGAAGGCTACGCTCACCGGAAGCCCCTGCCGTGAAGCCGTCGGCCATCCTCTTCGATCTCTTCGACACCCTCGTGCTCCTCGACCGCAACCGGCTCCCCGAAGTCCTCATCAACGGCAAGGCCCGGCGCACCACCGCCGGCCATCTCCACGACGCCTTCCAGCCCTTCGCTCCCGGAGTCTCCCTCGAGGACTTCGTCGACGGCCTCTTCTGGAGCTGGCAGGAGGCCGAGCGCATCCGCGGCGAAGCGCACCGCGAGGTGACGGCGCCCGAGCGCTTCGGCATGATGTTCGGGCGCCTGGGCCTGGGGCAGGGAAGCTGCCCGGTGAGGCGCTGGACATCCTCCTCGCCACCCACATGCGGGAGCTCTCCAAGGCCGTGGTCTTTCCGGAGCATCACCGGGCTCTTCTGCGCGCGCTCAAGGAGCGGCACCGGCTGGCCGTGGTGTCGAACTTCGATTACACGCCGACCGCCCGCCACGTCCTCGAGCGGGAAGGCGTGGCGGACCTCTTCGAGACCATCGTGGTGTCCGACGAGGTGGGCTGGCGCAAGCCCAAGCCCGTCATCTTCGAGCGGGCGCTGGAACATCTGGCCATTCGTCCGGGCCAGGCGCTCTTCGTGGGCGATCGGGCGGATATCGACGTGGCGGGGGCCCAGGCGGTGGGCATGGCCTCGGCCTGGATCAACCGGGAGGCCTCGGCCCTGCCCGAGGGCATGAAGCCTCCGGAGTACGAGATCAGGGACCTGGGCGAGCTGGAGACCATCCTCCGTGACTAGCCGAGAATCCCGGGCGGCCCTCGGGATATCCTAAGACCGACCGCGCCAATCACCGGCACGAAACCAACGAGAAGGCGAGGAGAGACATGGCACCGACCCGGAAAGTGGTCATCATCGGATCCGGCCCCGCGGGCTACACCGCGGCCATCTACGCGGCCCGGGCCAACCTCGCCCCCGTCATGTTCACGGGACTGCAGGCGGGCGGTCAGCTCATGCTGACCACCCTCGTGGAGAACTACCCGGGCTTCGTGGACGGTATCGACGGCCCCCCTCATGGAGACCTTCAGGGAGCAGGCCGCGCGCTTCGGCACCGAGATGATCTCGGAGGACGTGACCTCGGTGGACTTCTCGAGCCGGCCCTTCCGCGTGAAGACCGACGATGCCGAGCTCGAGGCCCACACCGTCATCATCGCCACCGGCGCGTCGGCCAAGCTCATCGGCCTCCCCAGCGAGTCGAAGCTCATGGGACGCGGGGTCAGCACCTGCGCGACCTGCGACGGCTTCTTCTTCAAGGACCAGAACATCATGGTGGTGGGCGGGGGCGACTCCGCCATGGAAGAGGCGCTCTATCTCTCGCGCCTCGGCCGGCAGGTGCAGGTGGTGCACCGGCGCGACAGCCTGCGCGCCTCCAAGATCATGCAGGAGCGCGCCCTCAAGAATCCCAAGATCGAGTTCATCTGGGATACGGCGGTGGAGGACGTCCTCGACCCGAGCCAAGGGCAAGGTCACCGCGGTGCGGCTGAAGAATCTCAAGAGCGGGGCGGTGTGGGAGACGCCGGTGGACGGCCTCTTCGTGGCCATCGGCCATCAGCCCAATACCGAGATCTTCAAGGGGCAGATCGAGCTGCACCCGAACGAGTACGCCAAGGTGAAACCGGGAACCACCCAGACGTCGGTGCCGGGGGTGTTCGCGGCGGGCGACGTGGCCGACTTCACCTATCGGCAGGCGGTGACCGCGGCGGGGACGGGGTGCATGGCCGCGCTGGAAGCCGAGCGCTATCTGGAGGCGAACCACTCCGGGCACTGAGCAGCGCCCGGCGGCTACTTGAGGAGGCGGCGCACCGTCGCTCTGTTCTGGGGGAACCAGAGATTACCCAGGTGTCCCCCGTAGGGATAGAGGATCACGTGGTCCCCCAGCACGTCCTTGAGCTGCTCAATCGATTTGGGGCCGGCGAGGAAATCGTCGGTGTTGTGCATGATGTAGATCCGGGGATTTCCCCGTAGCCGCTCGATGATGGTGTCGAGGGAGCCCCGGGCGCTGAAGCCGTCCGAGGTCATGTCCGCCTCGCCCGTCTGCACTCGCCAGATGGGGACGGCGATCTTGTCGCTGTACTCCGTGAAGGTCGTCCCCTTCGCTTCCTCGAGGCGCTTCCGTACCTCACCCTGCGGGGCATTCAGCACCTGCTGATCGTGAATGGCCTGGGTCACCGTGACGAGCTCCGGGAGCACGGTCTGCAGGTACTCCGCGATGAGGAACTGGAGCTCTTCCGTGGTGAAGGTGCTGAAGCCCTTGGCGAGGACGTCGAAGGCGGCGAGGTCGTCCCGCTTCTGATTGGTGAAGGCTTCGACGATGCTCAGCGCCTTGCCCGCGATCTCCTTCGATCGCTCCGCGCCGAACTTCTCCTTCAGCGAATCCCACTCGTCGAGCCGCTTGAGGACGGAGGCCACGTCGAGAGGCGGGTTGACGAGGAGATACCTCGAGATCCCGATCCGTCCCTCCGCGCCGTCGAGCAGGCTCAGATAGGCGCCTTCGAGGGCGCCCAGGCTCATGCCCATGAAATTCACGCGGGTCACCTTGAGATTATTCTTCGCCTTCAGGACGTCCAGCGTTCGCTGCATCGCCCCGTAGAGATCGCGGGCGTCTTCCGGAGTGTAGCCGGGCGCCCCGCTGCGGCTGGCCGCGAGGGCGAAGTTCCAGCTCATGGGCGACGGCATGATCACCACATGGGCGCCGTCCTGATAGAAGAGCTTGGCGAAATACGTGGCCAGCCCGAAGTAGGGAGTGGATCCCGTCCCGGGAGGATGAAGACGAGGGGGGCGGCACGCTTCTGCTGGTAGAGGGCGACGCTCAGCTCCCCTTCCCTTCGAGCTTCGGAAGCTTGTCCCGGTCGGGGAGAATCGACACGTGCACGACCTGCCGCTTGATGCCCGGGGTGAGACCATCGGCATTGAGAGCGGCGCCGGTGACCGTGGCGAGATACGGATCGCGATAGGGGTAGCTGTATTCCTGAGCGAGCGCCGGACTCGACGCCACGCATACCGCCGTCAGCACCATCAGCAGCAAACGCACGATGGACACTCCTGTCTGGTGACGTCAAAGGCGCTTCGCTATGAGCTCGTTCGGCACCCTCCCGGCTGCAAGAAGTATGACAGCGCTGCAGAAATCCCGAAGTGAGTGTAAAGGCCTGTGCGCACGGAGCGCAGCAGCGGGAAAGAATGACGGCCTGTGGGAAGGAACTACCGGCTGGTTCTCCCTACGGCATGCCCTTCATGTCGACGGGAAGGTAGTAGCGCTTCTCGCCGAGAGCGTCCACCCGCTCCCAGAATTCAGGCAGCGCGGCGAGGCCGGTGTCGTTCACGCCCGCGCTCTGGCGCCAGATGCACCACGAGTCCGGATGCCGGCGGCTCGCCTCGCCGAGCCAGCGGTTTCCTTCCGCTTGCTCGCCGTGACGCAGCAGGAACTGGCCGAGCCTGAACATGGCCTGGGCCGTCGCCATGTCTTCGGTGAGCGCGGGCAGGTGGGCTCGGGCGCTCTCCGCCGGCAAGGCATGCTCGCTCTCCGGCCCGCGCCGTACCCAGTCCTTCACGGCGTCGAGGTAGGTCGACTTGGCGCCAGCGGTCAGCCGGGCCACTTCCTCCGGCATCTCTCTGGTCGCCCGGTTCATCTTGCGGAACCCTTCGTAGGCTCCCGCCGCTTCAGCCGGCCTCACGATGCGCCCCGCCTCGTCGATCCAGATCGCCTGCGGCACGTTCACCACGCCGAAGAGCTCGGCCATGAGGTGCTCGCGGTCGATCAGTGTCGGATACGTCGGATGGGCCGCCTCGATCCACGGGAGCGCGTCTCCCTCGCGGCTGTCCATGGCCACGGCGATGACCACGAAATTCTGGGCGGCCAGCTCCTCGTAGAGCGCCTGCCACACGGGCAGGTCGCGACGGCACCCTCACCAGGAGGCCCAGGTGACGAGGAAGACCTTCTTGCCCCGGTACTCGGAGAGAGAATGCGGGCGACCGGAGGCGTCGGGAAGGGTGAAGTCGGGGGCCTGGAGGAGCGGAGGGCCTGGGAACGGTCCCGGGCGCTCCGGGCGAGCACCCACACGTGACCACGATCGCTGCGCACCACGGGCTGGCCCAGGTGGCGCCCCAGCGCGGCCACGTTCACCCGTGTGCCGCGCACGAACTCCTGCTCGCGGCCGGAGGGCAGGGGAACGCAAACCTCACCCTTGCAAAGCCCTTCAGGCTTGGCGACCCAGCCCGTGGCTTCCTCCGCCTCCCGCGCGGAGAGCCACAGCGCGTCGCCTGACACCTCGGCCTGGGGCACCTCGAACTCGCCGGCGTCGGTCAGTATGGTCGTCATGGGCGAGAGCATCACAGAGCCGGGGAGAAAGGTCAAACGGAAGCTCCAAGCGAAGGGCGACCCTCTTGTGGCAGAGTATGGCGCGGGAGGATACCCCACCATGACAAAGCAGTCCGGACCCTCGTACGTCTACGTAGGCGCGGCGCACTCGACCGCGGGCAGCCGTGGCGGAATCTTCCGCCGCCCCGCGAGTGGAGGAGCGTGGGAGCAGCTCGCCAAGGGCCTCCCCGACGACGCTCATGTGCACGCCATCACCGTCGATCCCACCAACCCCGACGTGGTCTACCTGGGAACCCACGACGGCCCCTACCGCAGCGTGGATCGCGGCGAGCGCTGGGAGCGGCTCGACTTTCCCCGCGGAGTACAGGCGTGGTCGGTCCTCGTGCATCCGACACGGCCGCGGGTGCTCTACGTGGGAACCTCCCCGTGGGCGTCTACCGAAGCGACGACGCAGGTGAGACGTGGCGGAAGCTCGAGAAGGCCGTGCTGCCCGAGCGGGTGAAGATGCCCTTCGCCTGCCGCGTGATGCGCATGGACGTCGACCCCGCGCGGCCGGACGAGATCCACGCCGCCCTGGAGGTGGGAGGCGTCATGCGGAGTCTCGACGGCGGGGAGACCTGGCAAGACGGCTGCGCCGACCTGCTCAAGCTCGCCGAGCTGCCGCATCTCAAGAGCCGCATCGTGAGCGACACGGACATCGAGGGCATGCTGGACGGCCACGCCCTCTGCTTGAGCGCGGCGCGGCCGGGCGCGGTGTTCGTCGCGCTCCGCATGGGTCTCTTCCTCAGCAAGGACCGCGGCGCGCACTGGGAGGACATGAAGGTGGGGCGCTTCTCCCCTCTCACGTACAGCCGCGACGTGCGCGTGTCGCCTCAGGATCCGCGGGTGCTCTACGCCTGCCTCGAGCCCGGCCGCCCGGAGCGAGGACGGCTCGCTCTACGTGAGCCGGGACGTGGGAGAGACGTGGACGCGCTTCGACCACGGCGTGAAAGCGGACAGCACCATGATGGCGGTGGCTCTGAATGCGCGGAGCGCCGACCAGGTGCACTGCGTCTCGCGGAACGGACAGGTCTTCGGCACGCTCGATGGCGGACGCACCTGGAGCGAGGACCATCTGCCCGAGGGCGTGCGCGACGTCTACGCCGCGGCCAGCGCCTGAGGAGAGCGGCATGATCACGGACATCGCGTCGTATCTGCGCTTCTTCGAGAGCCTCCAGCGGCGGACAGAGCGCGATGTGGCTGCGCTGCCCCCGCAGGCCGCGGCGTGGCGGCCGCGCGCCTCCGGAGGCGAGGCGGGCTGGAGCATCGGCCAGATCGTGGGCCACATCGGCGGCTCCCGCCTCTACTTCGCCAGCGCGTATCGAGGTGAGGGATGGATCTGGGGAGGTGTCGAGTCCGATCCGGACGACCAGAGCACCTGGCTGCCCTGGCTGCGCGCTTCGCGGAGCGCTACGTATCCCTGCTCAAGGACACGCCGGCGCCGTGGCTGACGCGGCGGATCGAGATGATCGACACGCCCGGCCAGGCGCTCTCCGGCTGGCGGCTGCTCATGATGATGCTCGAGCACGAGGTGCACCACCGGTCCCAGATCGACAGCTATGCCGGCCTCGAGGGATGGCCGGTGCCCGATATCTTCGGCCGCTCCGCCGAGTCCATCGACGCGCTGCAGGCGAGCCAGCGGCTCAAGCACGGAGCCGGGCAGGGGGTGTAGCGGCCGCCGGCTAGGCCTTCCCGAGGAGGGCGCGCCGGGCCCGGGCCAGCTCCGTGAGCCGCGCCGGGCTCATCTCTGGATAGTGGAGGTCGAGAGAGCCCAGGGCGTCGACGATGGCCGCGGCCACCACGGCGCGCGTGAACCACTTGTTGTCCGCGGGCACCACGTACCACGGGGCGTGCTTGGTCGCGGTGCGGCGCACCATGGTCTCGAAGGCAGCCATGTAGTCCTTCCAGTACTCGCGCTCCTTGACGTCGTCGCCCGAGAACTTCCAGTACTTCCGCGGGTCGTCGAGCCGCTCGAGCAGGCGCTTCTTCTGCTCCTTCTTCGACACGTGCAGGAAGAACTTCAGCACGACCACGCCGTTTCGGGTCAGGTAGCGCTCGAACCTTCGGATGTCCGAGTAGCGATCCTCGAAGATCTCCTTCGGCTCCGCCTCGATGGGCAGCCGCTCGCGCTCGAGGAGCTCCGGATGCACGCGGACCACCAGCACCTCCTCGTAGTACGAGCGATTGAAGATGCCGATGCGGCCGCGCTCGGGCAGGCGCTTCACGCACCGCCAGAGAAAGTCGTGGTCGAGCTCCTCGTCGCTCGGCGCCTTGAACGAGGAGACCTCGCATCCCTGCGGGTTCACGCCCGACATCACGTGCTTGATCGTTCCGTCCTTCCCCGCCGCGTCCATGGCCTGGAAGATCACGAGCACCGCCCAGCGGTCCTGGGCGTAGAGCATGTCCTGGAGCTTGGCGAGCGCCTCGATGCCCATGGCCAGCACCTGGCGCGCCCGGGTCTTCTCGTCCGCGCCGAAGCCCAGGGTGTCCTCCGGGTCCACGTCCTTGAGACGGAACGCCTCGCCCTTGCTGACTCGAAACGGTCGTGAGAGCTTTCCCGACTTCTTGATGATGGACTTGAGTCGCATGCGGTGCCGCCTCCGATGGGCCAGGCCTGGATACTGCCTGGCCCATCATGCATGCAGGCGGCGTGCCGCCCTCGGTATTCCTACACGCCCGTCTCGCTTCGCCACTGGCGGATCTGGGCGGTGTGCTCGCGATAGTGCTTGGGGCCGATACCATCGAGCAGCTCCGGGCCGGGGCGCCCATGGCGAAATGCTCGTCGCCGAGAACGGCGCGCCGCAGCGAGCAACCCCCGGTGAGTCGACTCGAGATCAGCGAGGATCTCGTGGTGCGCCGCGTGCTTGCCTTCCTCCACGAACCGGGCGTTCCACGCGTCGTAGTCGTCATAGGCGCCCGCGGGGGTACGGAGGCTCGCCCCGCTCGATCCGGGAGAATGCCGGAGCCAATTCCCGGTCCCAGCCCGCGATGTGGATGAGAATCTCCCTCGCCCCCACGTACCCAGCCATACCGCCCGGCTCTGATCGTCGTCGAGACCCCTCACGGCTTCCCGTAGCTCCTCGTATGCCTCTCCCGCCTCCTGCAGCGCCTTCTCCTTGTCTCCCATGCGATCCTCCCGGCAGTTTGTCGGCCGCGCGCTTCTGCACGCTAAGACCCCGCCGCCCTCGGTTTGTGAAACGTGCCATGCTTGTGGAGCTGGGCACCGGACGAAAGCCGGACAGGGGGACGAACGTAGGACGGAGCTAGAGGCGGCGAACGATGGCGTCGGCAAAGACCACCGCGGCTTCCGGTGCCGGCCCGAAGTAGAGGCTGGGCTCGTGCACCTCGAGCTCCATGACGACGAAGCCGCGACGCGTGTCGACCCCGTCCACCCGCGCGTAGAGCGGAGCAACGGGCAGCGCGGCGAGGGTACCGCCGCCCGGCTTCCACCACGCCCCGAGGGTGGCCCGGGTCGAGGTTCCTCCGTAGGTCGCGTGAACGCGGAAGTCTTCGGGCGCTGGGTGCTTGAGCATGGCGTGGGTCAACTCGCCGTCGATGAAGATCAGCGACCACTCGCCGCGCGTCCGGATGTCCTCGAGAAAGGGCTGCACCATCGCCGGGCGTCGCAGGTGTCCCTGGTCGATGGCCGCGGCGACGTCACGAACGCTCTCTGGTGTGACGAGAGTGGCCTGGTGGCCGGAGGCGGCGATGGCCGGCTTCACCACCGCCGCCGCCCAGCCGCGCTCGGCGAGGACGAGGGGCAGATGAAGGGCGGCCGGCTCGTCGACCATGACGGTAGGAACCACGCCCACCCCACGCTGCTCGAGATCCAGCAGATACCGCTTGCTGAGATTCCAGCGGACGAGATCCGGAGGATTCCAGAAGCGCACCCCTCGGCCTCCCAGCGGGCGAGCCAGTCGAGAAAGGCCTCCGGCTCGTGGTGATAGTCCCAGCTCGAGCGGAAGATCACCGCGTCGAAGCCGTCGAAGCGCTGTTCGGGAGCTGTTCCAGGGAAGGCCGGCCACCGTGACGTGGCGGGCTTCGAGCGCGCGCTTGACGTGGAGATCGCTGTCGGAGATGTTCGGCCAGGCGAGACACGTGACGAAGCAGACGCGGCGGGTCATCGAGCTGACACTACCACCGGAGAGGGGAGCCCGAGTTAGGATACGACCCGAGGGGACGAGGATGGCGGATGACCGGGTGGAGACAGGTGGATCGTCGAGAGGCAGGCGGCGCATGAACCGGCGAGGATTCCTGACCGGTGCGGTGAGCGGACTGACCCTGGCATCCTTCGGGCGCGCGCTTCCCGCCTGGGCTCAGGCGGGCGGTCCACCGCCGCCCGGCTACGTTCGTCTCCGCGTGGTGCAGGGTGAGCTGACGATCGAAGGGAAGACGGGCAAGGTCTACCGGATCGAGCAGGACGACGGAGCCCTCGGCTGGTCGGGAATGCGCGGAGATCGGTTCAAGGTCGCCGTGGACAACACGGTCGCCGATCCCTTCTCCATCCACTGGCACGGCATCATCCTCCCCAACGGGCAGGACGGCGTGCCCTACGTGACCCAGTCTCCCATCAAGCCGGGGAGCGGCGTCTGTACGACTTTCCCCTCGTCCAGGCCGGCACGTACTGGATGCATTCGCATTTCGGTCTTCAGGAGCAGTCGATGCTGACCGCGCCCTTGATCATCCGGGAGCCGCCGGCGACGCCGGAGATGAAGGAGGTCGTGGTCATGCTCAACGACTTCACCACGCGCGATCCCTCGGCCATCCTCGCCGATCTCCGCCGCGGCTCCATGGCCGGGATGAAGATGGCCGCGGGCGGCACGAAGACGACCGAAAGCGGCATGAAGATGAGCGAAGGCGGCATGAAGATGGGCGGATCCGCGACGAAGACGGCCATGAAGGCGGATCTCACCGATGTGCGCTACGACGCCCTCCTCGCGAACCGGCGCCCACTCTCCGATCCTGATCTCGCGCGCGTGACTCCCGGAGAGACGGTCCGGCTGCGCATCATCAACATGACGAGCGGCAGCAACGTCTTCCTGAGCACAGGGCGCCTCGGCCGCGGAAGCGATCGCCGTGGACGGCGAGGACATCGTGCCGCTCCCCGGCACGCGCTTCGAGCTCGGTGTCGCCCAGCGCATCGACCTTCGCGTACGGATTCCCAGTGGGCAGACCGCCTATCCGATCACCGCGCAGGCCGAAGGGACGGACATGCTGGCCGGCGTCGTTCTCGCCACCGCGGGGGCCGCGGTGCCCGCGCTGAGCGCGCGCGCTCCGAAGCCGGCAGGGGCGCTGACCAACCGCCAGGAATCACGGCTCCGATCGTTGCGTCCGCTGGCCGCGAAGCCCGTCGATCATCGTCTGAGCGTGACCCTCGGCGGTGACATGGCTGCCTATGTCTGGAGCCTGAACGGCCAGGTCTGGCCGAAGATCACGCCCCTCGAGGTGAAGCAGGGCGAGCGCGTGGAGCTCACCTTCGTGAACCAGACGATGATGACGCATCCCATGCATCTGCACGGGCACGTGTTCCAGGTGACGGAGGTCGGCGGGCACCCGGCTGCGCGGCGCCAAGCGCGACACGGTCCTCGTGCCTCCCCGGCAAACGGTGAAGGTCGAGTTCGACGCCCTCTATCCAGGCTACTGGATGATTCACTGCCATCTGCTCTATCACCAGGCGGCGGGAATGATGACCGTGCTCCACTACCAGGGGTTCACGAATGGGAGCTACGACCCTCTGGCCAGCGCGGCGGAGTTCCCGCGACGGTAGAGGGGCTCAGGCGCCCGTGGCGACGCGCTCGTGAAGGGCGCTGATGATCTCCGAGACCGCCGCGAGGGCCCACAGATCGTAGAAAGGCGAGTCGAGCAGCTCGCCGATCTCGCGGCCGGCCCGACGACCGGGCTCTGGTCATCGCTCTCGGAGGCGCGCGCGGCGCGGAGATGGCCGATCAGGCGCTCCTTGTGATAGATGGCGGGATACTCGATGTAGCGGTACAGCTCACGGAAGTCCTCCGTGAAAAAGACGGCGACGGGAACGGTGGCCCACTTCTGGCCCTTCTTCTCGTTGGCGAACTCCCGCACGAGGTCCCCGTTGCCGCCGGCTCCCGGCTCGGGCAGCCCCTTCATGAGCATGGTGTCGCCGTCGCGGGTGAAGATGCGAAGCTCGAGCCCGCCCGCCTCGGCGATCCGGGCCAGATAGGGCACGTCGCGACGGCAGTCCGACGACCAGTCCTCGGAGATCACGAGGACCTTGGCGGGGCCGCCCGGCTGCGCGGCCAGCGTCTTGATGGCCGCCGCCTGCCCGGCGCTGAGCGACGCCTTCGCATAGCGCTGGCGGAGGTAGCCGCTCCAGTCGAGGCGGGGCCTGACCGAGCTGAAGCGGCGGATGTCGAACCCCTCGCGGGAGAGATTTTCGGGACGAGCCCGTGTAGGTCACGTACTCGTCGAAGCTCATGCCCTTGGCGAATCGATCGGCGGTGACCACGAGGCGTCTCCCCGGTGAGCCTACGTTCTTACTTCTTCGCCAGCGCCGCCATGCGGCGGTTCAGCTCTTCCGGACTCACGTCTTCCTTGTGGGTGGACAGGTGCCAGCTGTGGCCGAAGGGGTCCTTGAGGGTGCCCGAGCGGTCACCGTAGAACTGGTCCGCCACCGGTCGCACCTCGGTGCCGCCGGCGGCGACGGCCTGCTTGAAGAGCGTGTCGACGTCGTCCACATAGAGGAGGATGCTCACGGGAGAGCCGCCGTAGTGCTGCGGCCCCCGCGCGTCGATCTCGGGGTGCTCGTCCGCGAGCATGATCACGGAGTCGCCGACCTTGATCTCGGCATGACCCACCCGGTCACCCGGAGCGGGGATGCGCAGCAGCTCCTTCGCGCCGAAGGCGCGCTTGCAGAAATCGAGGGCGCGCGCCGCGCCGTCCACGATCAGGTAGGGGGTCGCGCTGTGGTACCCGTCGGGAATCGCCTTTACCATCTCGCCTCCTTGGCCGAGCCGCCGCTGATTCCGGGCGGCTAGTTTCCGATCTGGACGCTCGCCCCCAGCTCCCGGAGCATGGCAATGGCCGAGAGGTAGGAGAGCTTTCCCGTGCGGGGATTCTCCGACGGCACGTTCTCGATCTCGACGCGGAGAAGCCCGAACTCGCCCTCGATGGTGACGCGATGCTGATTGCGCTCCAGGCCGGGCACCGCGTAGATCTTGATCCGCGTCTTCTCGGGCCCGATGCTGGCCAGAGACACCGCGGCGACCACGTTGACATTGGCGGGGAAGGCCTTCACCGCCTCCGTGGCCGGGCCTTCGAAGATGAGGGTCTCCGTGGTGATGGCCCCGAGATCGATGCGCTGGCGCTCGATCCACGGCGCGCCCGCGAGCCCGCGCGGCGGCTTGCGCGTCTCCATGACCACGGAGGTGATGCCGGCCTCGCGCGCTCCCTTCATGCCGTCGAGCCCCGCGATGGCCCCGGAGGGAACGAGGATACGGCAGCCGTGCTTCTCGGCCAGCTGCGCCCACTCGTCGAGCACGCCCACGAGGCCGCCCACGGACAGGACCATGAGGTGCTTGCCCGCCATGAGCACGGAGGGGCGATCTCACGCAGCGCGTCCTGGGTCGCCGCCTCGACGATCAGATCCGATGCCCGGATCAGCCGCCTCGAGTGCGAGGGCGCGGTGGCCGAGGGCCCGCGCGGGATTACGCACGGTCACGCCGGCCAGGACCACGCCGGGTATGCCCTTGGTGATGGCATCCGCGACGTGCCGGCCGATGACGCCCATGCCCACGATGCCGACGCTGATCATCGATGCGCGTCCTCCAGGCCCGGAGGATAGCAATGCCCCGGGAAGGCGGCAAGGGGCGTGCTAGAATCCGGCGAGAGACGCATGAATGCCCGTGACGAATAGGCTCCAGCAGCCTCTCGACCGGCTCTGCCGGGAGTTCGACTGGGCCCGCCGCGTCGAGCAGGACGCGATACAGTTTCCTCTACCGCTACCACGATCCCGCGGACATCGAGATCGCGGGCCTCTTCGCCTCCTGCATGGCGTACGGCCGGGTCGACCTCTTCGGCGCATGGGTCACGTGGGTGCTCGACCGCATGGGCGAGTCGCCCGCCCGCTTCGTCTGGAGCTTCGATCTCGAGAAGCACCGGAGGTCTTCGCGGGGTTCCGCTACCGCTTCAACCGGGACCGGGACGTGCTCGCCTTCTGCCTCGCTGCGCAGCGTGTGCTCGCAAGCCACGGCTCGCTCCAGGCCTTCTTCCTCGAGGGCTACTCGCCCGCCCACCCCCACGTGGGCCTCGCCCTCGAGCACTTCGCGAACGGCTTCGTGGGAGGGATCTCTCGGCGGTCTTTCCCGGAACCGGCTCTCCTACGGCTTCAAGCACTGGTTCCCGCTTCCCTCGACGGGCGGCGCGTGCAAGCGTCTCCATCTCTACCTGCGCTGGATGGTCAGGCGCGAGCGGCCCGATTTCGGGATCTGGCAGGGGATTCCTCCCTCGGCCCTCCTCATGCCCGTGGATACGCATATCGAGAACATGGCGCGCTCCATCGGGCTCACGCGCCGGCGCAGCCGCACCTGGCGGATGGTGGAGGAGCTGACAGCCGCGCTCCGGCGCCTCGATCCCGCTGACCCCGTCAAGTACGATTTCGCCCTCTGCCACAAGCGCATGTCCGGCCAGTGCCTGAATCGCCGCGATGCTGCCGTCTGCTCGCCGTGCGGGCTCAAGCCGGTGTGCATGCACTGGCGTGGACACCGTGAAGGGACGGGGCATCCCTGATGCCGTGGTGGGGACGCTCCTCCTCGTGGTGTTCGCCATCGTAGCCGCCGGCACCGTGTGGGCGGTGTCTCGCATGGCCGGGAAGCTGGCGGACATGGAGGCGCGGCGCGGCGAGCCCGACCAGGCCATGCTCCTCCTCCAGCGCGAGGTGGAAGCGGCGCGCAACGAGGGACAGAAGGGGCTGGCGGAGACGGCGGCCACCGTTCGCCAGGAGCTCGCCCAGTTCTCGGCCCAGATGACGGCGCAGATGGGGCAGGTGGGGGCGAGCGTCCAGCAGCAGCTCCAGCACGTGGGACGCGTGGTGGGGGACGTCCAGGGCAGCCTGGGCAAGATGGGCGAGGCGAACCAGCGCATCTTCGACGTGGGGCGGAGCATTGCCGGCCTCGAGCAGATCCTCAAGTCGCCCAAGGTCCGGGGCGGGCTCGGCGAGACGTTCCTCGAGAACATGCTCGCCCAGATGTTCTCCCAGGAGCACTACGCGCTCCAGCACCAGTTCTCCACGGGCGACCGGGTGGACGCCGTGGTGCGGATCGGGGATCGCCTGGTGCCCGTGGACGCCAAGTTTCCCCTGGAGAACTTCCAGCGCCTCCTCCAGGAGACCGACGAGGGCGCCCGGCGCCAGGCCCGCCGGGCCTTCGTGCGCGATGTGAAGGCGCGCGCCGACGAGATCGCCAAGCGGTACATCCTGCCCGACGAGGGCACCTTCGACTTCGCCCTGATGTACATTCCCGCGGAGAACGTTTACTTCGAGGCGATCACCCGCGACGAGTCGAGCGAGGAGGACCCGCCCGGCGTGTACGCGGCCTCGCGCCGGGTCATTCCGGTGTCACCCAACAGCCTCTATGCCTATCTGCGGGTGATCGTGCTCGGCCTGCGCGGGCTCCAGATCGAGCGAAGCGCCCAGGACATCCAGGAGCGTCTCACCCGCCTCGGGGGCGACCTCGACAAGTTCCGCGAGTCCTTCGACGTGATCGGCCGGCACCTGACCAATGCCCGCAACAAGTACGACGAGGCGGGAGCGGCTCTCAACCGCGTGGAGGCGAAGCTCGAGGGGATGGACAAGCCCGGTTCCCAGCGCGCCCTCCCCGGTGTGGGCGAGTGACGGTGGGCCGCCTCCGATCACTCCCGCGCAGGTGTGGTAGGATGACAGCATGAACCCGATACCCTTCCAGGTCTTCGGTATCAATCTGCTCGTGCGCCTCATGCCCGAGCCTCCCGCCGATGTGCGCGTCCACTGTCCCAAGGGCTCGCCCATCCGCTACGGCGAGGTGGTGGGAAGAGGGGACGGCTTCGACGAGGGCGCCAACGCCTTCCGGGAGATGCCGGCGATCAAGAGCGTGGTCGCCTTCGAGGAGAACCCCGAGGAGATCGAGGGGCACTTCTTCTACCTCGCGGGCGAAGAGCATCGGGTCATCCGCCTCGACGCGATCATCCTCTCCTTTCCGCTGGAGTAGCCCCGCCTCGCTGTGAGCCAGCTCTCGCGTATCTTCGAGCGCATCAACGCCGAGGAAGTCGTCGAGCTCACCCGCTCCCTGGTCCGCATACCGAGCGTGTACCGCCCCGGCGAGGCCGGCGCGAACGAGGCGGAGGCCGCCGCCTTCGTGGAAGCGTGGTTCAGGCGCGAGGGCCTGCCCGTCGAGATCCAGGAGGTTGCCCCCGGCCGTCCCAACGTGCTGTCCTGGATCGGCGAGAAGGGGCCCGGCCAGCGCTGCCTCCTTCTCGAGGGCCACACCGATGTGGTGACGGAGGGCGATCCCCATGCATGGACCTCGCCCCCGTTCGCCGCGGAGATGCGTGACGGTCGCATCTATGGCCGGGGCGCCGCCGACATGAAGAGCGGGCTGGCCGCCGCCATGATCGCGCTGGCCGCCTTCAAGCGCGCCGGAGTGACGCCCAAGGGCAAGCTCCTCGTGGGCGCTCTCGCCGATGAAGAGGACGCCATGATCGGCGTACGCCACCTCGTCAAGTCCGCGGCGGGGCGAGAGCTGGACGCGGCCATCATCTGCGAGCCCGAGGAGAACGAGCTCTGCCTCGAGCAGCGCGGCGTGGTGTGGGCGCGCATTCGTGCCCGAGGCAAGATGGCGCACGGGGCCATGCCGGAGGCGGGCGTCAATCCCATCACCGCGCTCGGAGTCATCCTCCGCGGGACGCCCGGCCTGGAGAAGCGGTTGCGCCGGCAGTGCGAGAAGAGCCGCTACCTGAAGCCGCCCACGGTGACCCCCACCATCATCCACGCGCCGCCTCGAGGTGTCGGAGCGCCGCAATCGAATGTCATCCCGGCCCTTGCCGAGATGACCCTGGACGTGCGGCTGACGCCGGGTATCACCGCCGATGGAGTCCAGGCGGAGCTCGACGCCCTCTGTCGCGAGGCCGAGGCGGGCCTGCCCGGGGTGAAGGTGGAGTGGGAGTCCGTCAACGCCTTCCGGCTTGCCACCAAGGTGGACAAGTCCGAGCCGGTCGTGAAGGCCATGATCCATGGAGTGAAGAAGGCCACGGGCAAGCCGCCACGCTACGGAGGAGTGCCCGGCTCGACCGACGGCACGATATTGAGAATGGAGCTCGGCATACCCATCGTCACCTGCGGGCCGGGCAACCGGCTCATTCCCCATCAGGTGGACGAGTACGTCGAAGGAACGAAATCGTCGATGCAGCGAAGATTTACGCAGCAGCATCTCTGAAGTACCTCGAAGCCTAGGTCTATCTGATTGACAGAGGCGGATCATCCTCGCCTGCGGGCGCTCGAAGCCTTCCCCATCGAGCAGGACGGCGAGCGCCTCATCGGTCTTCGCGACCCTTCGGGCTTCACCGAGCAGGTGATCCTGCTCCCCATTCCCGCTCTGGACATCGTCTCGCTCTTCGATGGTGAGCGGTCGGTCAGCGAGATCCACCAGGTGGTCAGCTCCCGCCACGGCCCGGCCGCGCCCGCCGCGGAGGAGATCGCCCGGTTCGCGGAGCGTCTGGACGAAGCCGGCTTCCTGGACAGTCCAGGATTCGCCGCGCGGCGGCGGGGATCGAAGAGGCGTGGCTCGCGGGCCCTACACGTCCCGCGGCCCACGCGGGCGGTGCCTACGCGGGAGACGCGGACGCTCTGAACGAGCAGATCGACGGCTTCTTCGTCCATCCCGATGGCCCGGGTGCTCCCGTGATGCCGGCGGAATCGGCGAAGCTCCGCGGCCTCCTTGCCCCGCACATCGACTTCCACCGGGGCGGGCCAACCTATGCCTGGGCCTATCGCGCCCTCGTGGAGCGGTCGGACGCCGATCTCTTCGTCCTCCTCGGCACCTGCCACGCCGGAATGGAGAATCCCTTCGCGGCCACGCTCAAGCCCTACGATACGCCGCTCGGGGCGGCGGAGGCCGATCGGGACTTCTTCGAGGCGCTCCAGCGACGTTACGGTCACGACCTGCTCGCCTCGGAGACCGCCCATCGCAGCGAGCACCTCGATAGAGTTCCAGGCGGTCATGCTCCGGCGCATGCTGGGGAGCCGGCCCTTTACCGTCCTGCCTGTGCTCGCCTCGTTCCTGCACGAGGCGGTGTGGTCGGGTGGCGAGGCGGAAGAGGATCCGCGGGTGCCGCGTTTCCTCGACGCCCTCGCCGAGACCATCGCCGCCTCGGCGCGCCGGGTGTGCGTCATCGGCGGAGTGGACCTCGCGCACGTGGGTCCGCGCTTCGGCGACGCCCAGCCGAACACCCCCGCCTTCCTCGAGTTGGTAGCCGAGGAGGACCGGAGAATGCTCGCGGCGGTGACGGCGTCGGAGCCGGCGGCGTTCTTTGCCTCCGTCGCGGCCGACGGGGACAGCCGCCGCATCTGCGGGCTCTCGCCCATCTACGCATTCCTGCGCGCGCTGCCCGGTAGCCGCGGCGAGCTGCTCCGCTACGCCCAGTGGCCCGATCCCCAGGGCGCGGTGACCTACTGCGCGGCGGCCTTCTCGTGACACCGGCCAGCGACCCTTCGACCTGGAAGCTCCCCGGCTTCGCATCGATCGCGACGGGGCCTGGTTCCACGAGGACGAAGAAGTGACGCACGAGGGTATCCTCGCCAGCCTGCGCGACGGGCTCCAGATAGACGCCGCCGGACATTTCATCCAGATCGGGCCGGCACGCGTGCCCGTGGAGGTCGAGGACGCGCCGTTCTCCGTGCTTCGCCTGGAGCCCGAAGGGGATGGATTCGCCCTGATCCTGAGCGACCTGAGCCGCGAGTCCCTCGATCCCGCCTCCTTGCGGCTCGGCGCGGGCGACGTGCCGTATTGCCGGATCAAGGGAGGAAAGTTCGAGGCCCGCTTCAGTCGCGCCGCGGCCTGGCAGCTCCTTCAGCACATGGAGCCCGGCGCCGCGGGCGCTCCCGCCACCGTGACGGTCGGCGGCCGGCGCTACCCGCTCGGCGCCTGATCGCGGACCTCTCGCAGGGTGGCCAGCATCTCATCGTGGATGCGGCCATTGGACGCCAGCACCGACGGCTTGTCGATGTTGACGGGCCCGCCCGCGGGAGTGGTCACGCGACCTCCCGCCTCCTCGACCATGAGACACCCCGCGGCCACGTCCCACGGGCCGAGCACGAGCTCCCAGAACGCGTCGAGCCGCCCCGCCGCGACGAGGGCCAGATTGATGGCCGCCGAGCCCATCTCGCGCACGCTCCGGCAGCGCACCATGAACGCCGCGTGCTCGGCGAGGTTGTTGTCCCGTCTCTTGCGGATGTCGTAGGGATAGCCGGTGGAGAGAAGGCTCTCGTCCAGCGTGGGCGTCTCGGAGACGCGCAGGCGCCGGCCGTTGAGAAAGGCGCCCTGGCCGCGCACGGCCGTGAAGCACTCGTCGCGGTTCGGATCGAAGACCACGCCGACCTGCACCCTGCCGTCCACCTCGAGAGCGATGGAGACGGCGAAGAAGGGCATCCCATGCGCGTAGTTGGTCGTGCCGTCGAGAGGATCGACGATCCAGCGATGGCCGGTCGAGCCCGCGCTCGCCCCGCCTTCTTCGGCGAGGATGGCGTGATCGGGAAAGCGGCTCCTGATGCAGTCGATGACGAGGGCTTCCGCCTGGCGGTCCATCTCGGTCACGATATTGCTTGGACTACCTTTGTAGCGGATCTCGCGGAGGGCGCCAAAGCGCTCGAGGAGGAGGGAGCCGGCGCGCCGGGCCGCGTCGACGGCCACCTCGAGAAAGGGATCGGCCATGTCCCGTGCAGCGTAGCATACGCATGCCTTGACAGCGGGGCGACCCTCGACGACAGTGGGCGGGCCGCAACACTTCACCCAGACCAGGAGAGCCATGCGCATCGTCGTGATGGGATCGGGAGGCACCGGCGGTTTCTTCGGGGCGAAGCTCGCGCGGGCGGGAGAGGACGTCACCTTCGTGGCGCGCGGCGCTCACCTCGAGGCGATCCGCACCCAGGGCTCCGCGTGAAGTCCGCCCCGGAAGGGGAATGGGTGGTGAAAGCTCCCGCCGTGGACAAGCTCGACGGGCTGGGGCCGGCGGATCTCGTGCTCTTCTGCGTCAAGTCCTTCGATACGGAGAGCGCGGGACGCGCCCTCGCGCCCGTGCTCGGCCCGGACACCGGCGTGCTCTCCATCCAGAACGGCGTGGACAACGAGGAGAAGCTCGAGGCCATCGTGGGCAAGGGACGCGTGCTCGGCGGCATCGCCCAGGTCTTCGCCACCATCGAATCCCCGGGGTGATCCAGCACACCCTGCTCGGACGGATACAGTTCGGGGAGATGGACGGGCGTGAGTCCGCGCGGAGCCGGGCCTTTCTCGAAGCGTGCGGCCGCGCCCAGATCCCCTGCGAGATCTCGAAGGACGTCCTGCGCACGCTGTGGGAAAGTACGTGCTACCTCGTGGCCCATGCCGGGATGACCGCGCTCACGCGCTGTCCCGCCGGCGTCATCCGGGCGCTTCCCGAGACCCGGCGGCTCTACCGTCTCCTTCTCGAAGAGATGGCGGCGCTCGCGCGCGCAGCGGGAGCCGACCTGGGGCCGGGCATCGTCGAGACGTGCCTCGGGTACCTCGATGCCCTCGGCGCCGGCGGCTATTCCTCGCTCCACTACGACCTGATGCAGGGCAAGCGCCTGGAGATCGACGCGCTCCAGGGATATGCAGTCCGGCTCGGCGAGCGCCACGCCGTTCCCACGCCGATGCTCTTCGCGGTCTATGCGGCGCTCCGGCCGTATCTGGACGGCCCGCCCGGGGCGGTCAAGGCCTAGCCTCGGTATACTGGGCGGGTGTCGCCAACTCGCCGTTTCCTCGCCTATCTCCGTCCGTACATCGCGCGCTATGCGGTGGGCGTCGGCTGTCTCGCGCTCGGCACCGCCTTCTCCTCGGCATACCGTGGCAGGTGAAGCTGACCATCGACGGCCTCCGCGCCGGCGATGGCCGGCTCCTCTACCACGCCGGGTGATCGTCGCCCTCGCTCTGCTCCACGGCCTGTCGAGGCTCGGCTCCCGGTTCACCATGCTCGGCGCCGGGCAGTGGGTCGAGCACGATATCCGGCGTGACCTCTACGGACACCTGGAGACCCTGCCTCCCGCCTTCTACCTGACCCACCGCACGGGCGATCTCATGTCGCGCGCCACCAACGACATCCAGGCGCTGCGGGCGCTCGCGGGCTTCGGGACGGTGATGCTCGTGAGCACGAGCTTTGTTTTCGCGGGCACCCTCGCGGCCATGTGGGTCATCGACCCGCTCTCACCCTGTGGGCTCTCGCGCCGTCACCCTTGCTCGTCGTCCTCGCCCGGCGCTTCAATCATCGCGTGGAGGTCGAGTCGACGGCGCTCCAGGAGCAGCTGGGCGCGTTGTCCGCCAAGGTGCAGGAGAATCTCAGCGGCATGGCCGTGGTGCGCGCCTACACCATGGAAACGCGTGAGATCGGGGCCTTCGAGCGGTTGAATCGCGAGTATCTGGCGCGCGGCCTTCGCCTTGCCCGGACCCAGGCCGCGTTCTCTCCCATGCTCGGTCTCATCTCGGGAGTGGGCGGCCTGATCGTGCTCTGGGTGGGAGGCCGCGCCGTCCTCGACGGGCGCATCACCCTCGGCGCCTTCGTGGCGTTCAGCGGGTATCTCGCCCACCTCGCGTGGCCGACCATCGCGCTCGGATGGACGCTCGCCAATCTCAAGCGTGGGCTCGCCGCCATGGTGCGGGTGGCGGAGATTCTGGACGAGCCGGGTCATGCGGCGGAGCCCGAGACCGCGCCGGCCTTGCCACTTCTCACCGGGCCCATCGAGTTCCGGAAGCTGGACTTCGCGTATGGCGGGCGCGAGCCGGCCCTCGCCGGGGTGAGCTTCACCGTCCCGCAGGGCTCGCTGGTCGCGGTGGTCGGTCCCACGGGCAGCGGCAAGTCCACCCTGGGTGCTCTCGTGAGCCGTCTCTACGAGCCATCCCCGGGGACGGTCCTCGTGGGCGGCGTCGATGTCCTCGATCTCCCGAGGGGCGCCTGCGCCGCTCCATCGGCTATGTCCCCCAGGAAGCGTTTCTCTTCTCGCGCTCCATCGGAGACAACGTGGCCCTCGGCGACGAGATGGCGCCCGAGGCGCGTCTTCGTACCGCGGCCGAGACGGCCGGGCTCGGGCCCGAGATCGAGGGCTTCCCGAGGGGTGGGAGACGGTGGTGGGCGAGCGCGGCCTCACCCTGTCCGGCGGCCAGCGACAGCGGGTGGCCCTCGCGCGCTCGCTCGTGCCCGAGGCGCCCATCCTCGTGCTCGACGACGTGTTCTCCGCGGTGGACGCGGGCAAGGAAGCGGAAATCCTCCGCGCCTCCGAGGCGAAGTGACCGGGCGGAGCACGCTGGTGATGACCCACCGTCTCCGCGTGGCGCAGGAGGCGGACCGGTGATCGTCCTCGACGAAGGGCGTGTGGTGGAGCAGGGGACGCATGCCGAGCTCCTCGAGGCCGGTGGCCTCTACGCCCGCCTCTGGCGGATCCAGCAGATCGAGCAGGAGCTGGCCAGTGAGTAGCCACCACACGTTGCCTACTATCAGAAGCGCGCGCCCGTCAGGAAGCGAAGGTCTGTCGGGAAGAGCCCGCCCGTCAGGAACACGACGCCCACACGGGGCAGCCTGAATGAGCAAGCGCCAGGACCAGACCGCAGAACCGTCGAGCCCGAAAGGGCGAGACGACAGCGCGAGAAGGGGGAGTGCGGGGGCCATTCGAGGCCCCCGCATCCGACGACAACGAGCTCCTCGGGAAAGCCTACGATCCCCGCCTCATGCGTCGTCTCTGGCGCGTGGTGCGTCCGCATCGCCGGCTCGTCTACCTGTCGATGCTGCTCTTCCCGTGCATCGCGGCCCTCGAGCTGCTGCAGCCGTGGCTCGTCAAGATCGCCATCGACCGCCATATCCTCGCGGGCGACTGGCCCGGCCTCACCCGCGTGGCCGGGGCCTACCTCGCCTGCCTGCTTGCTCTGTACGGCCTCCGGGTCGGCGCTTCCTACCTGACGCAGCTGCTCGGGCAGCGGGTGATGCATGACCTGCGCGCGGCCCTCTTCGCGCATCTCCAGCGTCAGGACGCGGCCTTCTTCGACCGGAGCCCGGTGGGCCGGCTCATGACGCGTGTGCTGACGGACGTCGAAGCCATCAGCGAGCTCTTCGCGAGCGGGGCCATGGCGGTGGTGAGCGATGTCCTGACCCTCGGGGGCATCGTCACCCTGATGCTCCTGCTGAACTGGGAGCTGGCCCTGGTCACCTTCGCCCTCGTGCCCGTCCTCACCCTGGGCGCCGCCTACTTCAGGCTCAAGGCCCGCGACAGCTATCGCGCGGTGAGGACGCGGCTGGCGCGTCTCAACGCCTTCCTCCAGGAGTCGCTGCAGGGCATGGCGGTGATCCAGCTCTTCGCGCGAGAGCGTCGCGAGGCCGAGCTCTTCGGGCGGCTGAACGGCGGACCTGCGCCGGGCCCAGTTCCGCTCGACCTTCTTCGACGCGCTCCTCTACGCGGGAGTGGAGGCCATCGGATCTCGTGGCGGTGGCGCTTCCTGCTCTGGTACGGCGGCGGCCAGGTCGTGGCCCATGCCTTGACCTTCGGCGGGCTCGTCGCCTTCCTCGAGTACACCGCGCGCTTCTTCCTGCCCATTCGCGACCTGGGGGCCAAGTACACGGTGATGCAGGCCGCCACCGTGGCGGCCGAGCGCATCTTCGGCCTGCTCGACAGCGAGCCGGCCGTGCAGGCCTCCGGCGGACGGGGCGGTCGCCCCGGTCCCAGGAGCTCCCGCCGTGGAGTTCCGCAATGTCTGGTTCGCCTATCAGGAGGAGGAGTGGGTGCTGCGGGACTGCTCGTTCATGGTCGCGCCGGGCGAGCGCGTGGCCCTCGTGGGACCGACGGGCGAGGGTAAGAGCACCATCGTCCGCCTGATGACCCGGGGCTACGACGTCACGCGCGGGCAGGTGCTCGTGGGCGGTCACGACGTGCGACAGTGGGATCTCCGCGCGCCTCCGCCGCCACGTGGGCGTCATACCCCAGGAGGTGTTCCTCTTCACGGGCACGGTCGAGGAGAACCTGAGGGTGGGAGCGGGCGAGGCGGCGTCGGCCTCCGCCCTCGACAGCGCGCTCCGCACCGCGCGGGCGGACCGCGTGGTGGCCTCCCTGCCGCGCGGCCTCGACGAGGAGATCCGCGAGCGCGGACAGAATCTCTCGCAGGGACAGCGCCAGCTGCTGGCCATCGCCCGGGCCCTCCTCTATAATCCGTCCGTCCTCGCCCTGGACGAGGCCACGTCGAGCGTGGACCCGGAGTCGGAGTCGCTGATCCGCGCGGGGCTGGAAGAGCTGCTCCAGGGGAGGGCGAGCGTGGCCATCGCCCACCGGCTGTCCACGATACAAACCGCGGATCGCATTCTCGTGCTGCACCGGGGCCGGATCCGCGAGGCGGGGCGGCACGCCGAGCTCGTGGCCCAGGGCGGGCGCTATGCGCGGCTGTACGAGATGCAGTTCGGAGGCGAACGGAGCTGATCGACTTTCAACGACGGGTGTGGCGACAGGTGGCGAGGATTCCGCGGGGACGGGTGGCGACGTACGGGCAGATCGCGGCGTGGCTCGGCTGGCCTCGGCGCGCGCGGATGGTGGGACGGGCGCTGCGGACCTGCCCTCGGGATTGCCGTGGCACCGCGTGGTGAACGCGCGCGGGGAGATCAGCCGGCGGCGCGCGGTAGGGAGCATGATGACCCAGCGAATCCTGCTCGAGCAGGAGGGAGTGACCTCCACCGCGGCCACGTGCCGCTGGCGCGCTTTCGCTGGCTGGGGCCGAAGAGGATCGCGGAGCGAATTCGTCGACAGGGAGGATGACATGCGCCTCGGCTTGAACATGGGATATTCCGGCTCCGCCCTCAGGATCAACGTGCCCCTGGTGCAGGAAGCGGACCGCCTGGGCTTCCACTCCGTGTGGTCGGCGGAGGCCTACGGCTCGGACGCCGTCACCACCATCACGTGGGTGGCCGCCCTGACCAAGAGGATCCACGTGGGTACCGCGATCATGCAGATTCCCGCGCGTACGCCGACCCTCACCGCCACCACCGCCATCACCCTCGACCAGATGTCCGAGGGGCGCTTCCTGCTCGGCCTCGGCGTGTCCGGGCCGCAGGTGGTGGAAGGATGGCACGGCGTCGCCTTCGGCAAGCCGCTGGCCCGCACGCGCGAGTACGTAGAAATCGTCCGCTCGGTGTGGCGGCGCGAGAAGCCGGTGGAGTTCAAGGGGCAGTACTACCAGATTCCTTACGCGGGGACGGACGCCACCGGGCTGGGGAAGCCGCTCAAGTCCATCCTGCATGGGCGGGCGGACATCCCGATCTACCTCGCGGCCATCGGACCACGGAACGTGGCCCTCGCCGCCGAGATCGCCGACGGCTGGCTGCCCATCTTCTTCTCCCCCAGCGCCTGAGCGTCCTCAAGGGCCCGCTCGAGGAGGGATTCGCCCGGGCGGGCGGGGAAAGTCCCTGGCCAGGTTCGATATCGCCCCTACCGTGCCCGTGGTGGTGGGCGACGACGTTGACGCGTGCCGGGCCATGATCAAGCCGCGGCTCGCCCTGTACGTCGGGGGCATGGGAGCGCGCGGCAAGAATTTCTACAACGATCTCGTCTCGCGCTACGGCTACGAGGCGGCGGCCAAGAGCATCCAGGATCTCTATCTCTCGGGCAAGAAGGAGGAGGCGGCGGCCGCGGTGCCCGACGCGCTCGTGGACGAGGTGGCGCTATGCGGGCCCGAGGAGCGCATCCGCGAGCGCCTCGAGATCTGGAAGAACTCTGGAGTGACCACCATGATCTGCGGGTGGGCCAGATCGAGAGCCCTCCGCCTCATGGCCGAGCTCGCGCTCTAGCTCCCCGTGAAGCCGGCCGCCGCTCGATTCCAGGCCGCCCTCGACGCCCTCGGGCTGCGACGCAGCGTGATCGAGCTGCCGGTGGAGGCGCGCACGTCGCAGCAGGCGGCCGACGCGGTGGGAGTCGGGGTGGGCCAGATCGCGAAGTCCCTGGTGTTCATGGTGGACGGCGCCCCGGTCATGGTCATCGCCTCCGGAGTCAACCGGGTGGATGAGCGGAAGCTCGCCAGCCTGGCGGGCGGCAAGGTCCGGCGCGCCGACGCGGACACCGTCAAGAAGGCCACCGGCTATACCATCGGGGTGTGCCGCCCTTCGGCCACGACACGGCGCTCCGGCTCTGGATCGACGAGGACCTCCTGCGTCACGATCTGATATACGCTGCGGGGGCGTTCCTGAATGCATCTTCCCTCGCGCCCGCGGAGCTGCTGAAGGCGACGGGAGAACGGTGGCCGACGTGAAGGAGTCGAAGTCTCCCAAAGGAGAGCCGACATGAAGCTCAAGGACAGGGTGGCCATCGTCACGGGCGCGGGATCGGGCATCGGGCAGGCCTCGGCGATGCTCTTCGCCGCGGAAGGAGCCAAGGTCGCGGTGGTGGACCTCAAGCCCGATGCGGCCCGGGCCACCGCCGAGCAGATCGAGAAGGCCGGCGGCCAGGCCCTCGCTCTGGCCGCGGACGTGAGCCGCTCCGACGACAATCGCGACGCGGTGGCGCAGACGGTGGCCCGCTGGGGCCGCCTCGACGTCTTCTACGCCAACGCGGGAGTGCCCCAGTGGCCCACCCCGGTGGAGGACATGGACGAGAGCACCTTCGACCGCATCATGGCCGTGAACGTGAAAGGCGTCTTCCTCGGCGCGAAGTTCGCGGCGCCCGTGATGAAGAAGCAGAAGAGCGGGGTCATTCTCATCACGGGATCCACCGCGGCCTTCAAGCCTCGCCCGGGCGGCCAGTGCTACGCGGCCTCCAAGGGCGCGGTGCACCGTGATGGGGCAGAGCCTGGCCGTCGAGCTCGCGTCGTTCGGCATCCGCGTGGTGGTCATCGCGCCGGTGGCCACGGAGACGCCCATGCTCTCCACCTTCATGGGCAAGAAGGAGATCGACGCCGAAGGCATGGAGCGCTACACGGCCACCGTGCCCCTGGGGCGCCTCAATCGCCCCGAGGACCTCGCCAAGGCGGCCCTGCTTCTCGCCTCGGACGACGCGGCGATGATCACGGGGAGTCCCTTCATCGTCGACGGCGGCCGCTGCGCGTGAACGTCGTTCCCCTCGCCGCGGACTCGCTCGGCGTCCGCTCCATGGCCACCTATGTCGAGTGCGGCCAGACGCGGATCCTCATCGATCCCGGCGCGGCGCTCGCCCCGAACCGCTTCGGCCTGTCCCCCGCCGACGAGGAGTGGGAAGCTCTCAAGCGGGCGAACGATCGCATCTCCGCCTACGCCACGCGGGCGGGGATGATCTTCCTCAGCCACTACCACGAGGATCACTTCCGGCACGATCCCGGCCTCTATGAGGGCCGGACGGTGTGGGCCAAGGATGCCCGTCGGATGATCAATCCGCGGCAGGCGCAGCGGGCGGGCGAGCTCTGGAAGTCGATCGGCGGCGCCTGCCGGCTCGATTCCGCGGAGGGAGAGTCATGGAGACGGCGGACGCGCGACTGTGCGCCTCGCCGCCTCTCGCGCATGGTGTGGAGGGCACGGGCCTGGGCTATGTCGTCGCCCTCACCGTGACCGACCTGCGCGAGGGCAAGCGCTTCGTCCACGCCTCGGACGTGCAGGGGCCGCTGTCCGCGGTGGCCGCCGCCTATCTGATTCGCGAGCGGCCCGATCTCCTCTATCTCTCGGGTCCGCCCGGCATATCTCGAGAGCCAGCTCGGCGCGGCGATGATAGACCAGGGCGTCGATCAGCTGCTGCGGGTGGTGGACCAGACGGGCTGCCGGGTGATCCTCGATCATCACGCCGTGCGTGCCGAGAGCTACCCAGAGCGCTTCCGGCGGCTGTGGGAGACGGGCCGGGTGGTGACGGCGGCCGGATTCCTCGGCATCGACGACACGCCCCTCGAGTCCAGGCGTCGTGGACTGTGGGCGGGCAGGCGCAAGCCCGCGTCCGCCATGCCGGCTCGGTTGAAGAGGCCGGAGCGGTCGACTATGATCGAAGGCAGACGTGACATGCGGCGAGCGAAGGGAGGGAGGATCGAGTGAGCGAGGAGAAATCACTGAGCGTCGGTGACCCGGCTCCCGGCTTCACCCTGAAGACGATCGGCCTCAAGGAAGTCAGCCTGAAGGACTATCAGGGCAAGAACGTCGTGCTCCTCTTTTACCCGCTCGACTGGACGCCTGGCTGATCCAAGTGCATGCCCGCCTTCGACAAGCGTGTGAAGGATTTCGAGGCGGTGAATACCCAGGTGCTGGGTATCAGTACGGACAGTCCCTTCAGCCACGAGAACTGGGCGAAGTCGGTGGGCATCTCGAACTACCCGCTTCTCTCCGACACGCATCGCACGGTGAGCAGCGACTACGGCGTCTACTGGCCGGCCTGGAACGCCAACGTGCGCGCCACGCTTCATCGTGAACAGGCAGGGGAAGATCGCCTTCGTCGAGCACTACGGCCAGGGCGACCTGCCCGACCCGGACAAGATTCTCGCCGAGGTGAAGAAGCTCGGCTAAGCCAGCGATGGGCTAGGCGGGCGTGGCCGGTCCTCTGCGCGTGGTGAGCGCCACCCCGCCGAGGACCGCCGCGCTCCCCGAGCACGCTGGTGAGTCCGACGCGCTCTCCCAGCATGATCCACGCGAGGAGCACGCCGATCACCGGCTGAAGGTTCAGGAAGACGGCGGAGCGGCTGGGTCCCACGAGATGCACCGCCTCATACCACCAGATGTGTGCGATGGAGCCGAGGATCGCCTGGTAAACGACGACGGTCCACGCCACCGGCGACCCAAAGTCCGGCCGGGAGAACAGACCGGCGGTCAGAAACGGCAGCGGGAGCAGCATGAGCGAGCCGAGTACGTAGGCGGTGGTGGTGGCCACGGCGGGTGAGTGGCGCGCGAGCACCCGCTTCCCGTACACGGTGTAGGCAGCCCACCCCACCTGGCTCAGGAGGAGCAGGAAGTCGCCGGGCCGGAGATCGAGGTGGATGACGGCGTGCCAGCTCCCCTTGGTGATGATGAGTCCGACTCCGGCGGCCGAGCACGCCACCCCCGCCCACTGTAACGAGCTCAGCCGCTCGCCCAGATAGACCCGCGCCCCGATGACCACCATCACCGGCGTGGCGGGCTGGAGGAGCACCGCGCTGGAGGCGGTGGTGAAGGCGATGGCGAGGTAGGTCCCGCCCGTCGAGATGAAGATCCCCACGAAGCCGAGGAAGGCGAGGGGACCCAGATCGCGCAGACGCAGCGCGGTGAACTCGGAGGCCCCGCGCCGGAAGAGAAGCGCGCACAGGAATGTCGAGGCGATGGTGCAGCGGAGGACGACGAGGACGAGCGGGGAAAGGCGACGAGAGCGAGCTTCGCGAATGCCGGGTACGAGCCCCAGAGAGCGGCGATGAGCGACAGCGCGGTGTAGGCGCCGGTTTGACCCGAACCGAGCACCCGCCTATCATAGCGCGTCCGTCATGGCCGACTACATCATCGAGCGGCGTCTCTGGCTGCCCCGGCCGCGACCCGACGTATTCGCATTCTTCGTCGACCCACGCAATCTGGCGCCGTACAGCCCGCGTGGGCCCAGCCGATCTGGCTCGCCGAGCCGCCAGCCCAACTCGAAGCGGGGGCGTTTCTCGATTTTGCCGTGCGCATGGCGGGTCTGTCGATGCGCTGGCGCGTGATGGTACGCGAGTTCGACCCGCCCTTCCGCTTCGTGGACGTCCAGCTCTGGGGACCCTTCGCGCGCTGGGAGCACCGGCATCGCTTTCTCGAAGGTCCCGAGTCCGGTGAGCAGGGACCGGTGGGCACGTGGATGGAAGACCGCGTGACGTATCGGCTGCCGTGGGGACCTGGTGGGCCGGGCCGCCCACGCGTCGGGGCCGGGCGCCGCCTCGACGCCCTGTTCGACTTTCGCGAGGCGCGTTTGCGGGAGCGCTTCCGTTGAGCCCCCTCAAGGCCCGCGATCTCCTGGGCGCGCACATGTCCATCGCGGGTGGGCTCTATCGCGCCCTCGAGCGCGGCGAGGAGGTCGGCTGCTCGGTGGTGCAGATCTTCCTCAAGAACCAGCTCCAGTGGCGCGGCCAAGCCGTATACCGCGGAGGACATCGCCCTGTTCAAGGCGGCGTGGAAGCGGACGGGCATGCGGACCGTCTTCGCCCACTCGAGCTATCTCATCAACCTCGCTGCGGCCGAGCCGCGGGAATGGCAACGGGCGGTGGAGGCGTTTCACGACGAGCTGGAGCGGGCGGAGGCCCTCGGCTTGCCCTTCGTGATCATCCATCCCGGCTCGCACCGCGGGAAGGGCTCGAAGCTGGGCGTGGCGCGGATCGCCCGGGCCCTCGACCTGGTCCTCGAGCGAACGCGCGGGTACCGGGTGATGGTGCTCCTCGAGAACACCGCGGGCGGGGGCGCCACCATCGGCCGGAGCTTCGAGGAGCTGGCCGCGCTCCTGACGCGGTCACGAAGCCCGAGCGCGTCGGCCTCTGCCTCGACACCTGCCATCTCTTCGCCGCGGGCTACGACGTGCGGAAGCAGGAAGGCTACGAGGCCGCCATGAGTGCCTGCGCGAGGCTGATCGGCCTCCGCCGGGTGCGCGCGTTCCATCTCAACGACGCCAAGGCGCCCTGTGGCTCCGGTCTCGACCGCCACGAGAAGATCGGCCGCGGCAAGATGGGGGTGGCCGCGTTCCGCCTCCTCATGAACGACCGGCGCTTCGCGCGGGTGCCCATGACCCTCGAGACGCCCAAGGACCCCGAGCCTGAGGCGGATCGCGACGCCCTCGCCCTCCTGCGACGGCTTCTGCGCTAGCGGGAGTGGGTGACGCCGAGCCGCGGGCAGCCCCGGCTCACCGGACACCCGAGCACTTCGGGGAGAGGGGCTGGCAGGACGTTCTGACCGAAGGCCACGAGAAGATCGTTGTAGCCGATCCAGTAACGGCGGGCAGGCGTCCCCGGAGCGCCATCTCGGTCTCTTCCGGGTTGCGCGCTCTTGACGTAACCCCAGCGATTCGAGATGCGGTGCACGTGCACGTCGACGCAGATGCCGGGCTTCTTGAAGCCCTGGTCACCACGAGATTGGCCGTCTTGCGGCCCACGCCCTTGAGGGTGAGCAGGGCGTCGATCTCGTCGGGCACCTGGCCACCGAAGCGGTCGATGAGATCCCGGCACACGCCGCGGATGACGCGCGCCTTGGTCCGGTAGAAGCCGACGGGAAAGATGGCCCGCTCGATCTGCCGGGGCGTGAGGCGCAGCATGGCGTGCGGGGTGTCGGCGAGGGCGAAGAGGCGGGCGGAAGCCGGCCCCGTCGTCTCGTCCTTGGTGCGCAGGGAGAGCAGGCAGGCGATGAGCACGCGAAACGGATCGTCGCGCTCGGCCGCCACCACGGCGAGAGCGGTGGTGCGCCAGCTCGGCGCGATGCCGGGTGAGGGTGCGGATGAGCCGTCCGATGGCCACGGAGGCCGTCGAGCGGTCAGGAGCGCCCCTTGATCTCGGCGAGGATGGCCTTGGCCTGGGGCACGTCCTTGATGGCCCAGTCCGCGGGATTGCTCGGCGCCTTTTCCCCGAGCACTGCCTCGAGCTCGCGTCGGGCGTCGGCGGTGCGGCCCTTCTTGAGGAGCGTGCGGGCGAGGCCGAGGCGCATGTTGGTGTAGCGCGGATCGAGCTCGAGGCCTTTGCGGAACATGGCCTCGGACCGGTCCAGATCGCCGCCGGCGTAGCCCGGCACCTCGGAGTAGATGCTGCCGCCCAGGGCATAGGCAGGGGCGTAGCCGGGATCGAGAGCGAGCGCCGTCTGCATCGCCTCCTTGACCGTGGGCAGGAGGAACAGCGCTCGCATGATGCCCTTGGTCTCGCCCCAGCGGCCGGTGTTGGTGCCGTACCAGAACTGAGCGGGTGCGCTCTTCGGGCGAGCTCGATGGCGCGCTTGGCGGCCTGGCGCCCGCAGTCGTAGGCGGCGAGCTTCGCCTCCTCGGTGGTGGCCCGCACATCTCCGTACATGAAGCAGACCTGGGCGAGGGCGAGGAGCGTGTCGGAATCCGGATCGCTCTGCGCCGCTTTCTCCAGGGCAGCCTTGAGCTGGTCGATCTTCTTCGGGTTCTCGTGATAGCGGGTGGAAAGGGCCTGGAGCTCGGCGACGAGGGGCGACGCGGCCCATGCCGTGGCCGTTACCATGGTGACCAGCGCCATGCCAATCACGACAGCGCGCATGGTCTGATGCTAGGAGTCGGAGCGCCGAGTGTCAACTTGAAGTGACGTGCCGCCGCCGCTAAGGTATGCATCTATGGTCACGCCATGCGGCAGCTGACTCTGACCGCGGTGGCGGTCTGGCTCGGAGCCATGGGCTTCTTCGCCTTCATCGCCGCTCCCGCCGCCTTCACGACCCTTGACCGCGAGGCGGCCGGCCGCTTCGTGAGCGCGGTCTTTCCCCGCTATTACGCGGTGGGCCTCGCCCTCGGTCTGGTCGCTCTGTTCGGTCTCGGGGTGCGATGGATGGGCGGAGGATGGCGCGGCCTCGACTGGCTCAGCGCGGCCGGCGTGCTGCTGATGCTCGCCCTCACCCTCTACGCGGGCGCGGTGGTGCTGCCCGCGGCCCACGCCGCGCGCGAGGCCGCACGGGGGCGGGGGCTGACCCGGCCGCCGCCGCCGGCTTCGCGCGGCTCCATCGCCTGTCGGGCATTCTCAACGTGATCGTGATGGCTTCGGGTATCCTGGTCCTCGTGATGGAGACGGTGCGCCGCCGGTGACGCCCTTCGAGCCGCTCGGCCTCGATCATGTCGTGCTGCGCGTGAGCGATCAGGATGTCTCGCGCCGCTTCTACACCGAGGTGCTGGGCTGTCGCGTGGATCACTTCAACGAGCGGATCTCCCTCCTCCAGCTTCGCTTCGGGGAGCAGATGATCGATCTGCTGCCGGGGCGGCCCTCCTCCGAAGGCCTCGATCACTTCTGCCTGTCGATCCGCTGTGCGGATCTGGAATCGGCGCGGCAGACGCTGTCCGGGCAGGGCGTGCGCATCGAGGGCGACATCGTCGAGCGGCGCGGAGCCTACGGCACCGGGCCTTCCTGTACATTCGCGATCCCGACGGCTACCTGATCGAGCTCAAGCCCCGCTGACCGCGAGGGCGAGGAGCGTCTTCACCAGCTCACCCGGAGGCACCGCGCCCCCTGCGTCGCCGCCTGGAGCAGGCAGCCTTCGGCGGTGCCCAGCATGACCGCGGCCACCGCGCCCGCGTCGAGCTCTTTCCGGAACGCGCCCGCCGTCGCCCCGGCCACCAGGATGTCTTCCAGGGAGAGCCGGAGCTGCTCCCGCTGCCAGGCGAGGGCGAGACGATGATGCTTGTCGTGACGGGCGCGCATCCATCCGGTGAGGAGCAGCTCGGAGAAATCGGCATCGCTCAGGCCGTAGGCGCCGAAGATGATCTCCATGGCGCCCTCGAGCTTCACCGCGGGCGGCTCGGGGCCCGCGGCGATGCGGCGCGACGGCGGCCACGATGGGCGCGAAGCGCTCCTCGATGGTCTGGACCTGCGGCATCGATGCCGGAGGCGCGGCCGGCGGCACGGGGGCGTGACACGCTTCGGAGGAATCGGTTTCCGCTTCATCGTCCAATTATCCCACGCTAGAATCGCTGGACATGGACTTCAAGCTCTCGCCCGAGCAGGAACGCTTCCGCGCCGACCTTCGGCAGTGGCTGGAGGCCAACGGCCCCGGCGACTGGGGCCGGATCCGCTCGAAGCTCAGCACGCGGGAGGCTCAGGCCGAATTCCTCATCGCGTGGCAGCGGAAGCTCCACGCCGCCGGCTACGTGGGGTTGCACTGGCCCACGGCCTACGGAGGGCGCGGGGCGACCGTGCTGGAGCAGGCGATCTTCTACGAGGAGATGGCCCGGGCGCGCGCCCCCGAGCTGCCCAACGCCATCGGGCTCGACATGGCCGGCCCCGCGCTCATCGCCCATGCCACGGAGAAGCAGAAGCAGGCCCACCTGCCGAAGATTCTCTCCGCCGAGCACATCTTCTGCCAGGGGTTCTCCGAGCCCAATGCGGGCAGCGACCTCGCGGCCGTCCAGACGCGCGCGGAGCGGAAGAACGGCTACTTCGTGATCAACGGCCAGAAGGTCTGGACCTCCTATGCCCACTACGCGAACTGGTGCATTCTCCTGACCCGGACCGATCCGTCCGCGCCCCGGCACAAGGGGCTGACCTTCTTTCTCGTGGACATGGCCAGCCCCGGCTTCACCGTCAAGCCCCTCCGCCAGATGAGCGGCGACGCGGAGTTCAACGAGCTCTACTTCGACAATCTCGAAGTGCCCACGGAAAACGTGGTGGGACGTGAGAACGGCGGCTGGGCGGTGGCCATCACCACCCTCATGTTCGAGCGCGGGCCGCGCGCGCTGTCCCGCCAGCTCATCCTGCGCCAGGGCATCGCGGAGCTCCTCGAGCTGGCCCGGACCCGCGGGCGCGCCGGGGATGCCGTCATGCGGCAGCGGCTGGCCCAGGCCTACATCGAGGCGGAGGTTCTGCGCTACGCGAACCTTCGCGTCCTCACCCGGCTCATCCAGGGCGGCGAGCCGGGACCCGAGGGATCGGTGTCCAAGCTCTTCTTCAGCGAGACGTGGCAGCGGACGCTCGAGCTCGGCCTGGAGCTGCAGGGGCCCTACGCGTCCCTGTGGCAGGGGAGCCCGCGCGCGCTCGAAGACGGCTGGTGGCAGTTCCGGGCCCTGCGCTCGCGCGGCGACACCATCGCCGGGGAACATCCGAGATCATGAAGAACATCCTCGCGGAGCGCGTGCTCGGCCTTCCCAAGGACTGACGCGTCGACGGTCGAGCGCTACTGGCCCTCGTTCCGGCGCGCCCCGAACTCGAACGCTTCGATCTCCACCCGGTAGCGACGCTCGGACCCCGACGAGGAGAGCCGGAGCTCGAAGGACGCCACGCCTCGCGGGGCGATCGTGCCGGGCACGTACACACGCCCCCGGCTCACCACGCGTCCGTTCTCGTCGAGCCCCTCGGCCTTGACCATGACCCGCTCCGCCGTCTGGGTCGAGCTGTTGCGTATCTCTCCCTGGATGAGCACGCGCGATCCGCCCTCGCGCTGGCTCTGGAAGGTGAGGGCGAGATCGCGCGGACGACTGGGGCGTGAAGGTGTAGGTCTGGGAGAACGCGGGGGCGACCCACAGGGCGACGAGGAGCACGGTCGGGGAGAGGAAGCGAAGGATCATTCATACCTCAAGGCTTCGATCGGATTGAGCTGCGCGGCCTTGCGGGCGGGGTAGAAGCCGAAGAAGATGCCCACGGCCGCCGCGAAGGCGAAAGCGACCACGATGGCCTCGGCGCTGATGAGGGTCCGCCATCCCGCGAAGTAGGGGATGGCGTAGGAGACGATGATCCCGACGACCACGCCGATGAGACCCCCGATCATGGAGAGGGTGACCGCCTCCACGAGGAACTGGGCGAGGATATCGCGCCCGCGCGCCCCCACGGCCATGCGGAGGCCGATCTCGCGTGTCCGCTCCGTCACCGAGACCAGCATGATGTTCATGATGCCGATGCCGCCCACGAAGAGGGACACGGAGGCCACCGCGGCGAGGAGGACGGTCATGACGCGCGACGACGCCTCCTGCGCCTCCGCGATCTCGGCGAGGTTGCGGATGGAGAAATCGTCGTCCTGGTAGGGCTGCAGCCGGTGCCGCTGGCGGAGGAGCTCGCGCGTCTGGATCTCCGCCTCCTTGATATCCGCGTCGTCGCGCACCCGCACCGAGATGGAGTTGACGGAGCGTGCATTGGCCTGGCTCACCCCGAGAAGCTTGCGCTTGGCCGTGGTCAGGGGGACCACGATGAGGTCGTCCTGGTCCTGGCCCCACGTCGTCTGACCCTTCTTGTCGAGCACGCCGACCACGGTGAAGGGCACTTTCTTGATGCGGATCACCTGGCCGACGGCCTCCTGATCGGCGAAGAGGTTGCGGGCCACCGTCTGGCCGAGAAGGGCGACCTTGGTCGCTCCGTCCACCGCCTCCTGGCCGAAGGGCTGCCCCACCACTACCGGCCAGTCCCGGGCCTCGAAGAACTCGGGCGTGGCGCCCTGGATGGTGGTGGACCAGTTGAGATTGCCCCACACCACCTGGCCGCCGCCGCGCATGGCGGGGGCGGCGGCGTGGACGCCCGCCACCTCGCGCTGTATCGCCCACGCGTCTTCCTCGGTGATGGTGAGCTGCGACCCCGAGCCCATGCGCACGCCGCCCTGGTTGATGGAGCCCGAGAGGACCACGAGCATGTTCGAGCCCAGGCTCTGGATCTGCTCGGCGATGCGCGCCTGCGCGCCGGAGCCGACGGACACCATGGCGATGACCGCGGCCACCCCGATGATGATGCCGAGCATGGTCAGGATGCTCCGGAGCTTGTTCACGCGGAGGGCGCGCACGGCGATGCGGGCGCTGGCCAGCGCGTTCATTCCTCGTCCTCCTCCTGGGGAACGGGCAAGGTGGCGATGATATCTCGCGCGTCGAGGGGCGCGCGCTCACCGAATCCTTGAGCACCCGCCCGTCGCGGAAGGTGATGACCCGGGACGCGAAGCCCGAGATGTCCGCCTCATGGGTCACGAGGACCACGGTGATGCCCTGGCGGTTCAGCTCCTGGAGGACGGCCATGACCTCGATGCTCGTGCGCGTGTCCAGGTTGCCCGTGGGCTCGTCGGCGAGAATGAGGACGGGATCGTTCACGAGCGCGCGCGCGATGGCCACTCGCTGCTGCTGGCCGCCCGAGAGCTGGGAGGGATGATGGTCTGCCCGGTCCGCCAGCCCCACCGCGACCAGCTTGGCCTGGGCGTGCTCGCTTCGCGCGCGGGCGTGGAGGCCCGTATAAAGGAGAGGCAGCTCCACGTTCTCGAGCGCCGAGGTGCGGGGAGGAGATTGAATCCCTGGAAGACGAAGCCGATCTTGGAGTTGCGGATCTTGGCGAGGGCGTCGCCGGAGAGGTTCGAGACGTCTTGGCCGTCGAGCACGTAGCGTCCGGAGGTGGGGCCGTCGAGGCAGCCGAGGAGATTCATGAAGGTGGACTTGCCGGAGCCCGACGGGCCCATGACCGCCACGAAGTCGCCCGCGCGAATCTCCAGGGAGACCTGGCGGAGGGCATGCACGACCTGACCGCCCACGCGATAGTTCTTGGTCAGCTCGTGTGTCTCGATGAGAGGGCCGCCCATGACTAGAGACGCAGGCGGGGACCGCTGTTCGAGCGTCCCGCATCTTTCGCGTCCGCGACTCCCAGGAGCACTTCCTGTCCTTCCTTGAGGTCGCCGCTCACGATCTCCGTGAAGTTGCCGTCGGTGATGCCGGTCTGCACGGTGACGGGCGTCGGCTTCCCCTCCGCCCCCAGACGAAGACGCGACCCGAGAACGCGCCTTGCCGCGCCAGCTGCGCGTCGGTCAGGTCCGTGTCGTACTTCGCGCGCTGCTCCGGAGTGAGCAGAGCGCGGATCTGCTCGCGCGTGGCCTCTCGAATGCGCGTGGCCTCGATGCGGCGCTCGCTGTCGCCGACCCGCGCGCGGCCAGCTCGCGCATCTTCTGGCTCGTGTCCTGGAGAATGGACTCGACCTTGGTCTTCTGCTCGGGATTCAGACCGAGCGCCTTTCGTGAGGCGATCGCGAACCTGGTCGGGAGACTGCGGCACCCCACCGCCCGTCACCCCGGGGGTGTTTCCCCGCGCCGGCACACTGTCGTCACCAGGGAGGCGGAAGCGGAGCGCGGCATTTGGGACCTTGAGGGCACTTTCTTTTTGCGCGACGACCAGGCGCACGTTGGCGGTCATGCCGGGCAGGAGCTTGAGCTCGGGATTCCGCGCCGAGATGACCACGTTGTAGGTGACGACGTTCTGGAGTACCTGCGGCGCCTTCCGGACCTGCATCACCTCACCCGCGAAGTTCTGGTTGGCGAACGAGTCGACGGTGAAGCTGGCGCGCAGGCCTTCACGGATGCGGCCGACGTCGGCCTCGTCAACGTTGGTCTCCACCTGCATCTGGGTCAGGTCCTGGGCGATGGTGAAGAGGGTCGGAGCCTGCAGGCTGGCCGCCACCGTCTGGCCCACGTCCACCGTGCGCGACACGACGACGCCGTCCACGGGGGCCCGGATCTCCGTGTGGTCGAGGTCCACCTGGGCCTGCCGGAGCCCGGCCTCCTGCTGGACCACGTTGGCGATGGCGGACTGGAGCTGGGCTTCGGTGACGCGCAGCTGGGCCTCGGCCGAGCGGATCTGTGAGGCCTGGGCGTCTTCCTGGGCTTTCGTGGACTCCGCCTGGGCCACCGCCGAGTCGTACGCGGCCTGGGCGGTGTCCTCGTCGGCCTGGGCGATGAAACCCTTCCGCTTCAAGTCCTGGTTGCGAGCCAGGGTGCGCCGGCTGTCCACCACGGCCACCTGGGCCTTGGCGGTCTGCGCTTTGGCCACGGCGAGGGCGGCGTGGGCGTTGGAGAGATCGGCGCGGGTCTTTTCGACGAGGGCGCGCTGGTTGAGCACGTTGGCCTTGGCCATGTCCACCTGGGCCTTGGCCTGCGCCACCGCGGCCTGGAATTTCTCCGGATCGATGCGGGCCACGAGCTGATTGCGCTTGACCTGGGAATTGAAGTCGGCGAAGAGCTCCTTGATCTGGCCCGACACCTGGGAGCCGACCTGCACGGTCACCACCGCGTTGAGGGTGCCCGTGGCCGAGACGGTGGCGGTGAGCGGACCGCGCTCAACTTTCGCCGTGCGGAATTTGGGGTGTTGCCCCGGCTCTGGGCGTAGAACCAGGCCCCGCTCGCCGCGGCGGCCAGCACGAGCGTCAGGGCCACGATCCAGAGACGTCTTCTCATGGCCTTGAGACTACCCTTTGGGGGCTTTTATTCCTAGCGACGGCCCAGGAAGCGATCGAGCTCCACCGTGGCTATCCAGTAGGCGGCGAGGGCCTGGGCCACCTGTGACTGGGCGGTGGTCAAGGCGAGCTGGGCATCCGTCAGCTCGATGATGTTGGCCACGCCGGCGTCGAAGCGTCCCTGGCTGAGGCGGAAGTTCTCGTCGGCGGACTCCACGCCCTTCTGGGCCGCCCCGATGGCTTCCTCGGCCTGCTGGACGGTGACGTAGGCGCGCTCGACCTGCTGCCAGATGGTGAGCTCGGTGTCGCGCACCCGTGCCAGCGCCGCGTCGCGCTGGGCGAGCGCCTGCTTGTACAGGGCGATCTTGTTGCCGCCGTCGAAGATGGTCCAGTTCAGCTGGAGGCCATAGCTGTACGCCTCGTTCATGTCGGAGCCGGCGGAGCCGTAGGTGCCCTGGGCGACCACGTTCGGGAAGAAATTGCGGAACTGCTGCTTCACCGTGTAGTCCGCCTGCTCGTACTGGGCCTTGATCTGCTTGTACTCGGGCCGCCGCGCGAAGGTCTCGTTGAGAAGGTCCTTGGGCTCGAACTCCACGTGGGCGTAGGCGAGATTGTCCGCGATCTCGGTCGGGGTGTTGATGGGAATGCCCATGAGCTGGTTCAGGGTCAGACGGAAGATGTTGACGTTGTTGACGGCGGTGATGAGGTTGAGCTGGCCGGTGGCCACGTCGACCTCGGCGCGGGTGACCGCCGACTTGGGCTGCGTGCCCACGTCGAAGAATCCCTTGGCGCTGCGCAGGTTCACGAGGGCGCGATCGAGCGCCTGCTGGTTGACCTGGACGAGCCGGTTGCTCAGGACGAGGCTGTAGTAGGCCTCCTTCACCAGCCGGACCGTCTCCTGCTTCTGGATCTCCACGTTCTCCGCGGAAGATTTGGCCCCGGCCCGCGCCGCGTCGGTCGCAGCCAGGGTCTTGCCGAAGTCCCACAGGAGCTGCTGCGCGGTGACGGTGGCCGAGGTGGTGAGAAAGCGGCTCTGGGTGGTCACGGTACGCGTCAGGGAGTTCGGCGCGCTCTGACCCACCGGGTTCTGGACCGAGCCGGGGACCTGGTTCCAGAACCCGTTCCATTGGCCGGTCAGCTGGGGCAGCTGAGGGGCGATGGCGATGGCGATGTTCTGCAGCTGCGCCTGGTAGTCGCCGATGCGCGCCATGATGAGGGGCTGGTTGTCCAGGGCGATCTTGACCGCATCGTCCATGGTCAGCACCTTGCCCTTGGTCTCCTCCGGTGTCGGGAACGGCCGGATACCGCTCGGAGCGGGCAGGTACTCGCGCGGCAGCTGCTGCATCGTGGCCGGAGCCCCCGGTATGGCGCCGGTGCCCGGCGGCGGCTGGTCAGGCCCCGTGGACGGGGTAATGGTGATGGGCGGCACGGGCACGCTGGGCATGGGAGTCTGCGTTCCCGGCGCCGTTGTCACGGGCGGCGGTGATGGTGGCGCGGGCAGCGATGGCTGAGGGGGTATCTGCGGCGTCCCGCTGATTGGAGGTGTCCCGCCGGGCAGCGGTGACCCGGGACCTGCGCGATGGCACCACTCGGCCCGAGTACAGCTCCCAGGGCGCCGAGCGCGGCGATGAGCCCGAGGGTCGTGCGCCTCATGCCGTCCCACCCTGAAGGGCAGGACTCGCCTCCGCGTCTTCCATGCGGCGGGGAAGCGCTCTTCCAGCATCAGGTACAGCGTGGGAATGAGCAGGAGCGTGAGCGCGGTGGAGACGGCGAGCCCACCGATGACGGCGCGCGCGAGCGGGGCATTGGCCTCGCTGCCCGTGCCGATGCCGAGAGCCATGGGAACGAGGCCAACCAGGGTGGTGAGGCTCGTCATCAGGATGGGCCGGAGCCGGGTCCGGCCGCCCGTGATGACCGCTTCGCGAACGCCGAGCCCGTGCCGGCGCAGCTCATTCATGTATTCCACGAGCAGAACTCCGTTCGAGACCACGATGCCCACCATCATGATGATCCCCATGAAGGACGTGACGTTCAGCGTCGTGCCGGTGAGAAAGAGCGCCCAGATGACGCCGATCATCCCGAGCGGAACCGAGAACATGATGATGAAGGGATCGAGAAGAGAGCGGAACTGCGAGGCCATGACCATGTAAACGAGAATGATGGCGAGGAGCGAGGTGAACTTGAGACTTCCGAAGGCCTCGCGCTGCTGCTGGATCTGTCCGGCGAGCTGGAAGCTGAAGCCCGGGGGAGGGGAAGGGCCTTGAGCTTGTCCTCGAGGTCCAACGCAATGGCTCCCAGGTCACGGCCGGACGGCTGGGCGGTGACCTTGATGAGCCGCTGCTGGTACTTCCGCTCGATCATCACCGGCCCCACGCCCTGCCTCACCTCGGCCACGGATCCTAGGGAGATCGGACGTCCACCGTCACCGATGACGAAGAGGCGGGACAGATCCTCCGACGACGACCTGTACGGTTCATCGAGCTGCACCACCACATTGTATTGGTTACCCGTTCGCGGATCCGTGAAAATAGACGGGTTGAGGCTCACGTTGCTGGCGAGGGAGATCAGAGCGGCCTGGGCGATGTCGCGCTGGCTCAGCCCCGCCATGGCGGCCTTCTCCCGGTCCACCAGGATGTCGTATTGCGGGTAGTTCTCCTCGCGGCTGATGAAAGGATCGCTGACCCCGGGAACCTCTTGGAGCGTCCGCGCGACCTGGCGGCTGAGCTCCCGCGCATCACGAAGGTCGTAGCCCAGCTGCTCGATCTGTATCGGAGCGTCCGATCCGGAGTTGAGCACGCGGCTCACGATTCCCCCGAACTGGACGCCGTAGGTCGTGCCGGGAAACTGGCCGCCGATCTTGGGCCGGATCGAATCGAAGATCTGCTTGTCATTCCGCGTCCTTTGGTCAGGATCGCTCAGATAAACCTGTAAGGTCGCCGTATGCGGTCCGGTGTTCCGGGAGAACAGTCCCGAGCGTCCGCCCGGCACGCCGATGGTCGCGACGATCGTCTTGATCTCGTCGGGCTTGGTCGACGACCGAATGATGTCCTCCATCCGCTTGATGATCCGCTCCGTCTCCTCCACCCGAGTGCCCACGGGAGCCCGCACCTGGATGAGGAACTGGCTCTCGTCCGACTGGGGAAGAACTCGCTCCCCACGAGCGGAAGAACGACGAGGGCGGAAGCGAGCATGACAAGAATGCCGCCGATGAGCGTCTTGCGATGATCGAGGGCCCAGTTCAGCTGACGCTGGTACAGGGCGTCCATGCGATCGAGGACGAGTCCGCTCCACGAGAAGACCCGGTCCAGCATGGCCGTCAGCCGCCCCGGACGGCGGCGGAACTCTGCCGCGCCTCGTGCTCGCCCTTGAGCCAGTGGAAGCAGAGGAGCGGGGTCACGGTGCGGGAGACGAGGAAGGAGGCGAAGAGCGAGAAGGAGATGGTGAAGGTGAGGGGGATGAAGAGCAGCCGCGACTGGCCTTCGAGGAAGACGGTGGGCAGGAAGACCACGATGGTCGTGATGGTGGAGACGAAGATGGGCATGGCGACTTCGCGGGCGGCGTCCAGCACGGCCTTCCGCCGCGGCGTGCCGGGGATGGCGAGGTGGCGATTGATGTTCTCGAGCTCGACGATGGAATCGTCCACGAGGCGGCCCACGGCGAGGGCAAGGCCGCCCAGGGTGAAGATGTTGAGGTCTGCCCGAGGAAGTACATGGCGACGAGGGTGAGCATGAGGGACAGCGGGATGGCGATGCCGATGATGACGGTGGAGACAAACGAGCGCAGGAAGACCAGGATGACGAGGAAGGCGAGGAGAGAGCCGATGGCCGCCTCGTGCCAGAGGTTCTCGATGGACTGGCGGATGTACGTCGACTGGTCGAGGCTCATGCTCACATTGACGCCGGGAGGCACGCCGAGGAGCTTGGGCACGGTCGCCTTCACCGCGTCGACCACCTCCACCGTGTTGGCCCCGGGCTGCTTGTTCACCCGCAGGTAGACCGCCCGCTCGCCGTTGACCCTGACGATGGAGACCTGGGTCTCCGCGGAGTCCTCCACGCGCCCCACGTCGCGGAGGCGGATGGGCGTGGTGCCGGTGCGGCGCACCACGATGTCTTCCATGGGCGCGACCACGGAGAACTGGTTGTTGGTGAAGACGTTGTAGTCGAAGCTGCCGAGCTTGACGTCTCCCGAGGGGAGGAGGAAGTTCGCGTCGTTGACGGCCCGGGTCACCTCGTTGACGGACAGCCCCTTGGAATAGAGGCGGTCGCGGTCGAGATTGACGGTGATCTGGCGGATCTTGCCGCCGTCCACGTTGGCCGAGGCCACCCCGGCCAGCCGCTCGATCTGGGGCTCGATGGTGTTGTAGGCGAGATCGTAGAGCGCGCGCTCGTCGAGCGCGCCCGAGACGGTGAGGATGCACACGGGAATGTTCGAGAGATCGAACTTCACGATGAAGGGCTGCTGGATGCCCGTGGGCAGCGAGCTCATGATGGCCTGGATGCGCTGGACGACCTCGGTGAGGCCCGCGTCGATGTCCGCGCCCCACGCGAATTGCACGGTGACCGCGGAGAAGCCCTGCCGAGACCGGGACTCGACATAGCGGACATTGGCCACCGCCGACACGGCCTTCTCGATCGGGTAGGTGACGCTCCGCTCGATGTCCTGGGCGCTCGCGCCCTTGTAGATGGTGCCCACCTGGAGCGACGGGTAGTTGAGGTTGGGGAAGAGATCGATGGGCATCCGGCCGAGCGAGGTCGCGCCGAGGAGGACGATGGCGAGAGAGGCCATGAGAATGGCGATGCCATTCCGCATGGCCGCGAGGGTCAGCCACATGGGTTACTGGCCGCTGCTCTGCCGGAACGGTGCGGACCTTCTGACCACCCCGCACGAGATCCTTGCCCTGGAGGATGACCTGGTCGCGCTCGCCCACGCCTTTGACGATCTCGATGTCTTTCTGGTCGGCGGCGCCGAGCTGGACCTGGACGGCTTCTACCGCGTTGTTCCTGACCAGCATCACGATGGGCGGTCCCTCGCCGACGCGGAGGGTTTCCAGAGGCACCGTGAGCACCGCCTTGCGCGTGTCCACCACCGCATCCACGCGCGCGAACATGCCCGGCTTGAGCTGGGCGCGGGGGTTGGGGATCTCGACCTCGATGCCCATGGTGCGCGAGCGCGGATCCAGGCTGTGGACGACGCGGGCGATGGAGCCGGCGAAGACCTCGCCCTTGTAAGGGTCGGCGGAAACCCGCACCGGAGCCCCACGACCACCCGGGCGATGTCGCGCTCCGGCACCTCGATCTGTACCTTCACGCTCGAGATGTCCTGGATGAGCAGGATGCCCACCGAGGTATTGGTGGTGCCGGAGGACTGGGCGCTCACCGCGGCGCCCTGGTCGAGATTCCTCTGGGCGACGTACCCGGCGAAGGGCGCGAGCAGTCGCGTATTGGCGAGATTGGTCTGGGCGAGGGAGAAGGCCGCGCGATAGGTCGCGACCTGGGCCTGGGCCAGGCGCACCTGGCTTTGCTGGGTCGTGATCTGGACCTCGGCCAGCCGGAGCTGGGCCTCGGCGGCGTCCGTCGACGCCCTCGACGAGTCGGCATTGGTGCGGGCGTTGTCCCACTCGACGGCGGCGACCATGCCCTTCTCGAAGAGGGTCTTCATGCGCTCGGCCTGGCGCGTGTCATTGGCGGCCACCGCGCGCGCCTTGGCGAGGTTCGCCCGCTGGTTTTCCAGGTTCGCCTTCTGCCCCTCGAGCGTCGAGCGGGCCACCTCCAGACCGGCTTCCGCCGATCCGTGGGCAGCCAGGGCCTGCTCGGCGGAGGCCTTCAGCTCGAGGTCGTCGATCTCCACGAGGAGCTGTCCGTCTTTCACCAGATCGCCGCGCTCCACGTAGATCTTCCGGATATAGCCCGAGACCTTGGAGAAGATGGCCGCCTGCTTGATGGGAAGGATGTCGGCGGTGAACGAGAGCTTCACCTCGATGTCGCGGCGCTGCGGCGCCACGACGCTCACCAGTGGATCCGGCCGGGTGCGGGTGGCGCCGCGTGCCTGCTGGGTCCGCGTCCAGAACAGCGCGCCGCCGCCGCCAATCAGGAGGAGAACGGCCACGACCACCCCGAGGCGGTAGCGTCTCAGGAAGTCCATGTGCTCTCTGGAGCCGTCAGGAGGCGGATCATCACGCTGGTGGCTGCCATATTCTATGGATGGCGGCGAAAGAGTCAAGTAAGATCAGGCATATGGAGGCCCTAACTCGACCGTCGAAGGTGGGGCGCTGGTCCGAGTCCGCCCTGCGGGTGCTGAGAGAGCGCTACCTCATTCGCCGCGATGGTGAGCCGGCGGAGACCCCGAGGAGATGTGCTGGCGGGTGGCCCTGGCCATCGCGCGCGCCGAAGAGAGCTTTGGCCGGAGCCTGGCCGGAGTCGGCGAGGTCGCCGCGGCCTTCTACGACATGATGGTGGAAGGGCAGTTCCTTCCAAACTCTCCGACCCTCATGAACGCGGGCAAGGACAATCATCTCCAGTACTCCGCCTGCTACGTCCTGCCCGTCGGCGATTCCATGCCCGAGATCTTCGACTCGGTCAAGGCCGCGGCCATCATTCACCAGTCGGGCGGGGCACAGGCTTCGCCTTCTCGCGCCTCCGGCCGAAGAACGACCTCGTGCGCTCGACGGGGGACGCGCCTCCGGCCCCGTGTCCTTCCTGCGGGTGTTCAACGCCGCCACCGAGGCGGTGAAGCAGGGGGAACGCGACGCGGCGCCAACATGGGTGTGCTCCGCGTAGACCATCCGGACATCCTCGAGTTCATCGAGTGCAAGCTGGACGGCGGGGTGACGAACTTCAACATCTCGGTGGCCGTCACCGATGCCTTCATGGCTGCCCTCGAGGCCGGGGGTGACTACGAGCTGGTCAATCCGCGCACGGGGCAGGCGGTGGGCACGCTCTCCGCACGCGACGTCTTCGACCGCATCGTCCACGCCGCGTGGCGCACCGGCGACCCCGGGCTGATCTTCATCGATCGCATCAATGCGAGCCCCGCCAACCCGACACCGGAGCTGGGGCAGATCGAGGCGACGAATCCGTGCGGGGAGCAGCCTCTCCTGCCCAACGAGGCCTGCAATCTGGGCTCGCTCAACGTCGCCCAGTTCGCGCGGCAGCGGGACGGACGGTGGTCAGTCGACTGGGAGGAGCTCGAGCGCGTCGTTCGCCTCGCCGTGCGCTTCCTCGACGACGTCATCGAGGTGAATCCCTATCCGCTGCCGGAGATCGACGCCACCGTCAAGGCCAACCGCCGCATCGGTCTCGGCATCATGGGCTGGGCCGATCTTCTCTTCGCCCTCGAGCTGCCCTACGACAGCCAGGAGGCGCTGGATCTGGCCGACCGGCTCATCGCCTTCGTCGAGGAGAAGGGCCACGATCAGTCGGCGCGGCTGGCCGAGGAGCGCGGACCGTTCCCGAACTGGCCCCGCTCGATCTACGGCCACGGGCGGCCTCTCCGCAACTCGACGGTCACCACCATCGCGCCCACCGGCACCATCTCCATGATCGCCGGGTGCTCCTCGGGCATCGAGCCGGTCTTCGCCCTGGCCTTCGAGCATCGGGTCAAGGGCGCCGACATGGAGCGCGTGCTCCGTTTCGTGAGCCAGAGCTTCGAGCGGCTGGGACGTGAGCGCGGCTTCTACTCTGATGCCCTCATGGAAGAGGTGGCGCGGCGCGGCTCCTCCATGGCATCCCGGGCGTACCCGACGACGCGCGCGCCGTGTTCAAGACCGCCCACGAGATCCACTGGAGCTGGCACGTGCGGCACCAGGCGGCGTTCCAGCAGCACACCGACAACGGCGTGTCCAAGACCATCAACCTGCCCACGGACGCCGGGGAAGGCGACGTGGCCGAGGCCTATCTCCTCGCGTGGCGCGAAGGATGTCTCGGCATCACGGTGTTTCGCGACGGGTGCAAGGGAGAGCAGGTCCTCAATGTCGGCGTCGGTGGTGACACCCTCGTCCACGGCGCCACCCTCAACGAGCGGGTGGTCAAGCCCCGGCCCCACAGCCTCTCCGGCGCGACCTATCGCATGGAGACGCCGATCGGCACCGCGTTCATCACGGTCAACGAGACAACCGGCGGCGATCCCTTCGAGGTGTTCGTCCAGGTCGGCAAGGCCGGCTCGGATACCATGGCCGTGGCCGAGGCCCTGGGGCGGCTGATCTCGCTCGTGTTGAGGCTGCCCTCTCCGCTCTCCGCCCAACGCCGGCTGGAGGAGGTCATCAGCCAGCCTCGCGCATCGGGGGCGGCCAGCCCACCGGCTTCGGCGCCGCCAAGGTGCTCTCCTGCCCGACGCCCTCGCGCGGACCCTCGGCGAGCACATCGGCATCGAGCGCGGTGAGGTGTCCGCGGCCGCGAAGACGACGGCGGGGACGCGGCGGAGGGTAGGGGATCTCTGCAAGGAGTGCGGGCAGGCGACCTTCGTGTACGAGGAAGGCTGCAAGAAGTGCCTGTCCTGCGGCTTCAACGAGTGCTGAGAGGAGCCTATGTTCAGCGGGGTGATTACCACGAAGTGGCGAGATGGCTCGAGAACTTCGTCAACTCCCACGCCAAGCGTGAGGATCCGCGGGCGGAGGCCGTCCTGGATACCGAGGGACCGCGCGAGGGCACAAGCTACGGTGTGCGCGTGCGCCTCGGGGAACGATGGTCGTCAGAGATCGAGCAGCTCTTCGCCGACGTGGCGAGCAATCGGGGCAGCCTCGCCTGGTGCCAGCAGCTGGCCGACCGCGTGCGCGGGCTCGTCCGGGAGATCACCGCGGCGGGGCGTCCGCTGTCTCGACCAGCATAGCGGTGGCCCCCGGCCGGCGGCTTCCACGCTGGCTCGCGCCGGGTGACTGGAACGCGTTCTTCGGGCTCGCCCTCGACAACCTCACCCAGCTCGTCATCCTCTCCGGCCTCCTCATCGGCGTCTTCAAGTTTCCCGCCGATCTCGTTCTCGGCCGCATGGTGCCGGGCACCGCGGCGGGGGTGATGATCGGCGACCTCGTCTACACGGCGCTCGCCGTCCGCCTCATGCGGCGGACCGGGCGCGATGACGTGACGGCCATGCCGTTCGGCATCGACACGCCGTCACTGTTCGGCCTCGTCTTCGGAGTGCTGGGCCCGGCCATGCTTCTCACCGGCGATCCGATTCTCGCGTGGAAGATCGGCATGGGCGTGACCGTGGCCATGGGTGGCCTCAAGCTCGTTCTCGCCTTCGGGAGGCGACTGGGTCCGCGTCCTCGTGCCCCGCGCGGCCCTCCTCGGGTCCATCGCCGGCGTGGCCGCCTTGCTCATCGCGTTTCTGCCGTCCCTCAAGGTCTTCGCGGATCCCCTGGTCGGCATCACCTCGCTCACCATCGTGCTCGTCGCCCTCGTGGGCCGGGTGAGGCTGCCCGGAGGCCTGCCCGGCGCCTTCGTCGCGGTGGTGGCGGAGCGGCGGTCTACTGGATTCGCGCGGCGGCCGGAGCCGGACCGGCGCCGCTCGATGCGCATCCGGTCGCGCTGTCCCTGGCCATTCCGTGGCCGACTCTCGCGTGGGCGCCGGTCTTCGGCGAGACGCTTCCTTACCTGTCGCTCGCCGCGCCCTTCGCGCTGGCCACGGTGATCGGCGGCATCGACAACACCGAGTCCGCCATCGCCGCCGGCGACGAGTATCGCGCCCGCGACATTCTCCTCACCGAGGCGCTGGCCACCATGGCCGCGGGAGTGTGCGGGGAGTGATTCAGAACACGCCCTATGTCGGGCATCCCGCCTACAAAGCCATGGGCGCCCGGGCCGGATACACTTTGGCCACGGCTATCGTCATCGGCGTGGGCGCCGCCACCGGCGCGATCTCGGTGCTCGTGAGCGTGTTGCCCGAGGCGGCCGTCGCCCCGATCCTCATCTTCATCGGCCTCGAGATCACCGCGCAGGCCTTCACCGCCTCGCCGGCGCGCCATGCCCCGGCCATCGCGATCTCCTTCATCCCGGCGGTGGCCGCCCTCGTGCTCATCGAGCTGAACCAGTTCCTCGCCGCGGCGGGCCGTCACGTGAGCGATCTTTCCGCCGCCGGTCAGTCCGCCTTCGGGAGCCTGCTTGTTCTCGGAAACGGCTTCGTGGTCACCGCGCTCCTCTGGGGATGGGCGCTGGTGTCCATCATCGACGGCCGGCTGGGGCGAGCGGCCGGGGTGTTCGGAGCCTGCGCCGTCGCCACCCTGTTCGGCCTCATCCACTCTCCCTGGCCACCGGCGCGCTCTCCTGGCCCTGGAAGCAGGGAAAGGGAGAGCCCCTGGCTCTCGCGGCGTCCTATGCGGTGGGAGTGGGCGTCTTGCTGCTGCTCGACCGGGTGCGCGCGAAGTCCTAACGGCGAAGGAGCTCGAGCATCTCGGCGTTGCTCCTGAACTTGAGCTCTTCCACGCCGGCCTCGGCAGCCCGGGAGCGCTCGGCCTCTTCGATCCGCTGCACGTCCTCGTAGGGTCACGGGTGTGGCTCCGGCCTTCTTGAGGAGCGCCATGACGTCGGCGATCAGCCCATCGGCGTCGGCGGCCGGATGCTTGGGCTTGCCCGCGAGGTATTCCACCACGCGCTTGATGCCCGTCTCGGCGTCGAGCCGGGCGCGCCCCACCACACCATCGCTGGCCCGGCGCGACCAGCCCACCACGAAGACGCCGGGCAGCCGGCGGTTGCTCTCGGATCCCAGACCTCGTAGGCCGCGCCCGGATCCTCCTGGGCATTGGGCGCGGTGATGTAGAGGCCGTCCTTGTAGGGGAGGCCGAAGCGCTCGTCCACCCGGTCGCCCACCGCGAACACCACGGTGTCGCAGGGGACGCGGGAGATCTCGCCGGTGCCCGCCGCGTTGATCCGGTCGCCCTTGCGCTCGAGCCGCGTCTCCTCCACGTCGAGACCGATCACGCGACCGTTCTCCGCCACCACCCGCTTGGGGAGGCGAGGAAGCGGAAGCGGAGACGGGCGCGCGTGGGCTTCGGCCGGCTCGGGCCGCGTGGCCAAAGCTTTGATCAGCTCGTCGGGATTCTGCCCCACCGCTTCGAGGCGGGGCCGGATGCGCTCCAGCTCCTGCCGGTACAGCTCGCGATCGAAGGCGTCCTCCACGTCCTCGAACTCCTTGTCCTCGTACGCCTTCTCGAAGGGACCCCGACGGGCGATGGCGATGATCTCGTCGCAATCGCAGTAGTGCGCGCAGTAGTTGGCGATGTCGACCATCACGTTGCCCACCCCTACGATGGCCACCCGGCGCCCCATGGGAACTCGCGCTCCGCGAAGGGCGGGAGGCGGTTGTAGTGATAGACGAGGTCCTTGGCGTGGTACACGCCGGGGAGCCGCTCGCCCTCCACGCCGAGATATTTCGTACCCTGGGCCCCGTGGGCGAACACCAGCGCGTCGAAGCCCATCCTCAGGAGCTGCTCGACGGTGAGGGGACCGTCGGGGCCGACCGGCACATGGCCGAGATAGGTGATGCGGGGATCGCTCAGGATCTTGTGGAACTGACGCCGGAGGCCGCCCTTCATCTTGTACTTGTCGAGAAAGATGCCGTACTCCGCGAGGCCTCCGGGCTTGATGTCGCGATTGAGCAGCAAGACCCGGAGCCGGCATTGGCGAGGGCGCGGGCGGCGAAGAGTCCCGCCGGACCCGCCCCGATCACCGCGACGACGTGTACCTGATCGTCCGCCATGGCTCGGCAAGATAGCATATGAGTCCGCGCCCGCGAATGCGGGATTCGGCTTGACCGTCTCACCGGCATGGTGCTACACGCTAGGGGACATCGTGAGCCTCCCGCAGCATAGGAATTTCTGACCCGTTGATGCTCGAAAGGCCCGGAGGAAAGACATGAAGTCGCGACTGACGCAGGCCTGGATGGCGCTGGCCCTGGGCGCAGTGGTGGCACTAGGTGGTGCGGCACCCGCGCAGGCTCAGGCTCCCTGGGAGGCTCCGGCGGCGGAGAAGGCTAAGAAGAATCCCTCGCCGTCCGATGCCAAGACGGTGGAGCAGGGAAAGAAAGTGGCCCAGATCAACTGCGCCAGCTGCCATGGCGCCATGGGGAAGGGCGACGGGGTGGCGTCGGCGGGACTCAGCCCCAAGCCCGCGGACTGGACCTCCAAGAAGGTACAGGCCGAGTCCGATGGAGAGATCTTCTGGAAGATCAGCACGGGCCGGGGCGCCATGCCCTCCTGGAAGCATCTGCCCGAGGCCGAGCGGTGGGCGCTCGTTCGCTACATCCGCTCGCTCGCTGGCAAGTGAGGTCGCGATCATCGCGGCCTGACCGTCCTCCCTGCCTCCCTCGCGTCCGCTGAGCCCCGCCCCAGTTTTTCCGGTCCACCGGTGTCCGCCTCGAAGTAAGATCGGGCAAGCTTGCCCATGAGCGACGAGCAGCCAGCCTCGGATACGAGCGGTCAGCACGTTCTGCGGGATTCGCTTGCCGAGATCCGCAGAAAGCCTCGACGATCTGGCCAGCCGTTTCAGCGCCTTCAGGCGACCGTGCTCGCGGTGCATCGGGCGTCGCACTCCGAGAGCGCCACGACAGCGCCGCCCTGCCTCGGTCGAGATCTGCGCCATTCCGTCGTCGGCCCTCGAGTCGGCCGAGTCTTCTTCTGGCTGGCATCTGCCGTGCGCCTGCTCTGGCCGATCGCGCCACGCCTGTGTGGGACGAGGAGACCTCCAGCCTCATGGCGCGCGCCGGACGGGGGTTTCGCCGCGACGACCTCGACACGATCGGCATCTGGTCGGGGGACGCGGGTCGGATCGTGGCGCTTGCCAGAACGAAGATAATCGCGAGGAGATTGTTGAACTCGTTCGCGTTGTCTCCGGCCATGAGCCGCCGCGCCTCGGCCCGTTCGGCTCCCGGTCCATAGGAGGCTGGCTCGGCCTGCCCTCCACGGGCGCCGGGTCGCCCCGGCCCGGCTCGGATCCGGGCATTCTGGCACGAACGAGGGTCCTCTTGGGGAAGGCACCCCTGTGAGATACTGGTTGAAAGATGATCCCCGTGCGACTTCCGCACTGACCACCCCTCTCTCTATGCATCGAGGCACGAGTCCTGGACGTTTGACCGTCCGCGCTCGTCGCGCTCGCTCGGAAAAACATGGCCAATAGGTCCGGGCAGTGGAAGCTTCCAGACCCGATCAATCCGTCCACGAGCTGGAACCCGCGCTCAACGAAGTGGGCGTGGCTCGAGTTCGTCATGCCGCTCTTCGCGGTTGCTCTCCTCATCGTCTTCTTCAAGCCGGAGTACGTGCCGCGCGTCTTTCTCGAAACCGCGACGTCGCCCGCGGCATGGGTCGCCTGGACCCTTCTGGGCGCGGTGGGCGGGTGCTCACGTTCTCCGGCCTCTTCGTGGTGTTCTTCCTCCTCTATTCTCCCGTCTACCTCGCGGGGAAGCTGCCCTGTGCTCACGGGAAGGGAGGCTGGACCGATAGCCGGAGATCCGCTTCTGCGGGCTCTGCCTCTTCGTGCTCTTGCCCTTCGGGCTGCTCTTCTTCGACTGGCAATGGTTCGTGGCCGCGTTTCTCATCGTGACCGGCTTCGCCCGGTGCTCTGGCGGGCTCTGGTGTGAGCCCGCCGGGTTGACAGGTCCCGGCACGCTGACTATTCTTGGGCAGGATATGGATGAAATCGCGGTCCTGGTGCTGAACTACACGTACGAGCCGCTGCACTTCACCAACGCCAGGCGCGCGGTGACGCTGCTGCTCGCGCGGCAAGGCCGAGAGCGTCGAGTCCTCGCCCCGCGTGGTGCGCTCGCCCTCGCGGGTGTTCCCGCTGCCCGCCGGTGATCCGGCTCGCCGTCTACATCCGCAAGCCCTTCCTCGAGCGCGTCGCCTTCAACAAGAAGAACATCCTGCGCCGCGACGGCTACACCTGCCAGTACTGCAGCCGGCGCGGCGAGAAGCTGACCGTCGACCACGTCATGCCGCGCTCGCGCGGGCGGCCAGACCACGTGGACCAACGTGGTCGCCGCCTGCCTGCGCTGCAACCTCTTCAAGGGCAACCGGACGGTGGAGGAAGCGCGTCTCCGGCTGATTCGCGAGCCGGTGCACCCGCAGTTCCTCTTCTCCGTCCACCTGATGCGCCACCCGCACGCCACGAGCTTCCTCGACTCGTGGCGGAAGTACCTCGTCGCGGTCCCGTCACCACTCCTGAGCCAGTCGTTGTTCCGGCTGTCATCGGAGTTCGAGCCGCGCGGGGATCAGCCGCGGGCCATCGAGCGCTCTGACCGAGCTGCTCGCGGACGGGCAGCCGCACACGCGTGCTCCTCGGCATCACGGGCAGCGGCAAGACCTTCACGCTCGCCAACGTCATCGCGCGGCTGGGCCGGCCCGCGCTCGTGATCTCGCCCAACAAGACGCTGGCCGCCCAGCTCTACGGCGAGTTCAAGTCGTTCTTCCCGGCAGACGCCGTCGAGTACTTCGTCTCCTACTACGACTACTACCAGCCGGAGGCGTACATCCCGCAGTCGGACACCTACATCGAGAAGGACGCGCTGGTCAACGACGAGATCGACCGCATGCGGCACTCCGCCACCACGCTCGCTCTTCGAGCGGCGCGACGTCGTGGTGGTCGCCTCGGTCTCGTGCATCTACGGCATCGGCGCGCCCGAGACCTACCAGGGCATGCACCTGTCGGCTGCGAGGCAGGGCCAGACCATCGAGCGCGACGACGCTCATCCGCCAGCCTGGTCGCCGTGCAGTACGAGCGCAACGACGTACGACTTCCGGCGCGGGACGCTTCCGCGTGCGCGGGCGACGTGGTCGAGATCTTTCCCGGCCGACGAGGAGTCGGAGGCCTTCGCGTCGAGCTGTTCGGGCGACACGGTCGAGCAGCCATCCACGCATCGATCCGCTGCGCGGGGTGACCACGGGCGCGTCGCCCGACGCGCGCATCTATCCGGCCAGCCACTACGTCACGCCCGCCGACCAGCTCGAGCGCGCGGTGGCGGGCAGTCATGGACGAGCTGGGCGAGCGGCTGCGCGTTCCTGCGCGGGCAGCAACCGGCTCCTGGAGGCCCAGCGGCTCGAGCAGCGGACGCTCTTCGACATGGAGATGCTGCGCGAGATCGGCTACTGCCACGGCATCGAGAACTACTCGCGCCACCTCACGGGCGGCAGCCCGGGCGAGAATCCCCCGACGCTGCATGGACTACCTGCCCAAGGACGCGCTCGTCATCATCGACGAGTGCCACGTGACCGTGCCCCAGATCCGCGGCATGTATCCCGGCGACCGCTCGCGCAAGGAGACGCTGGTCGAGTACGGCTTCCGGCTGCCCTCGGCCTTCGACAACCGGCCGCTGACCTTCGAGGAGTTCACGGCCATGGTGCCGCAGACGCTCTACGTCTCGGCCACGCCCGGAGCCTACGAGCTGCGCCTGGCCGGCGGCCAGCGGGAAGCGCCGGGAGTCCTGGTTGGGCGGGCGGTGGCGGAGCAGATCATCCGGCCCACCGGACTGATGGATCCGAAGATCACGCGTCGCGCCCGGCCGGCGACCAGGTGGACGATCTCCATGGCCGAGGTGCGCGCGCGCGCCGAGCGCGGCGAGCGCGTGCTCGTCACCACGCTGACCAAGCGCATGGCCGAGGACCTGACCGAGTACTACCAGCAGAACGGGCCTGCGGGTGCGCTACCTGCACTCCGACATCGACACGCTCGATCGCGTGGCGCATCATCCGCGACCTGCGCCTGGGCAAGTTCGACGTCCTCGATCGGCATCAACCTCCTGCGCGAGGGGCTCGACCTGCCCGAGGTGTCGCTGGTGGCCATCCTCGACGCCGACAAGGAGGGCTATCTGCGCGTCGGCCACCTCGCTCATCCAGACCGCGGGCCGCGCGGCCCGCAACGTCAACGGCGAGGTGATCATGTACGCCGACCGCGGTGACCGACTCGATGCGCGAGGCCATCGCGGAGACGGACCGGCGCGCGCATCGTGCAGGCGGCGTACAACGCGGAGCACGGCATCACGCCGGAATCGGTCAAGCGCTCGCATGCAAGACCTCCTCGACAGCGGTGCCCGAGCGGGACTACTACACGGTCGAGGTGCCGAGGAGACGCTGCCGAGACCTGGGAGAGCCCGGCGGCCCTCCGAGCCACGATCGCCGAGCTCGAGGGCGCAGATGAAGGAAGCGGCCCGCCGGCTCGACTTCGAGCGGGCCGCCGAGCTGCGGGACCGGGTCAAGGCGCTCAAGAAGGTCGATCTGGGCGTCCGCTGAGGAGGCGCCCGCGCCGCCATGGTGATCAAGTGGACGCTCATCTTCTTCGCGGTGCCTCGGTGGCCCTCGTGGTCCTGTCGAAGCTGATCTCGTTCATGAATCCGCCTCGGCCGGGACGCCCGAGCCCGCCCGTGCTGCGCCGGCTCAACCGGATGCTTCGCTGGACCATCCTCATTCCCGCGGTGATCGGCCTGGCCGTTCTCGTGGTGACCTTGTGGCTGGGCGCGTAGAGACGGTCGATCTCTCCCGAAGCTCGCCGAGCTGCCCGACCGGCCGGGCGTGTACCTCGTACAAGGACGCCAAGAGCGCAGATCATCTACGTGGGCAAGGCGGCCTCGCTGCGCGAGCCGCGTGCGCTCCTACTTCCAGGAGTCGCGCGCGCACGACGCCAAGACCGACGCGCTGGTCGCGCAGATCCGCGATCTCGAGGTCATCGTCACCGACAACGAGCTCGAGGCGCTCATCCTCGAGTCCAACCTGGTCAAGCGCCATCGGCCCCGCTACAACATCATCCTCCGCGACGACAAGCACTATCCGTTCCTCAAGCTGACCACCAACGAGGAGTATCCGCGGCTCGTGGTGGCGCGGCGGGTGCAGAAGGACGGCGCGGCGTACTTCGGGCCCTTCTATCCGGCCACCGCGATGCGCGAGACGCTGCGGCTCGTCCGCGCCAGCTCTTCCCGCTCCGCACCTGCTCGCATCACCGATCGACGGCAGGCTCGAGCGCCCGTGCCTCCAGTACTACATCCACCGGTGCAACGCGCCCTGCACGGGCCTGGGAGACGCGGAGGGCTACGACCGAGACGGTGCGCGACGTGGAGCGCTTCCTCGAGGGCAAGAACGACGGGCTCGGCCCAGGAGCTGACCGGGCAGATGGAGACGGCGGCCGCCGAGGTGAAGTTCGAGCGCGCGGCCTCGGCTGCGCGATCGCGATGCAGGCGCTCGAACACGGTACGCGAGCGCCAGAAGATCATCTCCGATCGGAGGACAGCGACCAGGACATCGTCGGCGTCGTGCGGCAGGGCACGACGCCTGCGTCGCAGCTCTTCTTCGTGCGGCGCGGGCGGCTGCTCGGCCAGGAGTCGTTCTTCTTCGACCGGCTCGCCGGCTGGCGGAGCGGCGAGATCCTCTCCGGCCTTCCTGCGTCAGTTCTACGCGCGCGAGCGTCGTGCCGCCGCCCGAGATCCTCCTCTCCGAGGACGTGCCGGAAGCCGAGCTCACCGAGCGAGTGGCTCACCGGCCTCGCCGGGGCGGCCGGGTGGAGCTCACGCGCCCCAGCGCGGGCAGCAAGCGCGAGCTCGTGGCCATGGCCGAGGAGAACGCGGCGCTCGCGCTTGCAGAGCCATCTCCTGTCGCGGGGCAACCGGCACGCAGGCCGTGCTGGACGAGCTCCAGCGCACGCTCGGCCTGCCCGAGCCGCCCCACCGCATCGAGGCGTTACGACATCTCGACGTTCCAGGGCGGCGAGACCGTGGCGTCCATGGTCGTCTGGGAGGACGGCGACATGAAGAAGGACGACTACAAGCGCTATCGCATCCGCACCGTCGACGGGCGCCGACGACTTCGCCGCCATGCACGAGGCGGTGAGCCGGCGCTACGGACGCGGCGCCTCGAGACCGAGGGCGTGCTGCCCGACCTGATCCTGCTCGACGGCGGGCGCGGGCAGCTCAGCGCGGGCTCGAAGGCGCTCGGAGGCCCTCGGCCTCGACTACCTGCCCATGGCCTCGCTGGCCAAGCGCGCCGAGGAGGTGTTCACGCCCGACCGCCTCGCAGCCGCTCGTGCTCGACCCGACCTCGCCCGCGCTGCAGGCGCTCCAGAAGATCCGCGACGAGGCGCACCGCTTCGCCATCACGTATCACAAGAAGCTCGCGCAGCCGGCGGACCATCAGCTCGGTGCTCGACGCAGATCCCGGGGTCGGGCCGACGCTCCGCACGAGCCTCCTCAAGACGCTGGGCTCGGCCACGGCCGGTGCGCGAGGCCTCGCGTCGGCCAGCTCGCCGCCGTGCCCAAGGTCTCGCCCGAGGCTCGCCGCAGCGCATCCACGACTTCTTCCATCCCGCCGCGCCGGAGGAGGAACCGCTCCGGAGCGGACACCGGGTTAGACTTGCATAGCGCGATCGTCATGCGAAAGGAGGTGAACCCATGAAGAAGATCACTGATGGCGCTGGTCGCTGGTGCTCGCGGACCGGCCGGTGCGGCGCTCGCGAACCAGTGCCCGCTCCTGATCAAGCAGATCGAAGGACGCGACCGCCGAGAGAAGACCGACGACGAAGTCCAAGAAGGCGCAGGCCGCTCGCCAAGGAAGCCAAGGCGCTCCACGACGCCGGCAAGCACGCCGATTCGGTGGCCAAGGCCGACGAGGCCGCGGCCGCCATCGGCCTCGACGCTGAAGAAGAAGTAGTCTCGGCTCTCGCCCCGGGGATCGCACCGGCTCCCCGGGGGCCGTTCTTGCTTCCTGCCTTCCTAAGTGTGGGAAAATCAGGACGAATATGGCCAGCGACGACCGCGCAGACCGGTATCCCTTCCGTGAGATCGAGCCGAAGTGGCAGCGCGGCTGGGAGGAGAGCGGGCAGTTTCGCGTCACGGAGGATCCCGCGCGACCGAAGTACTACTGCCTCGAGATGTTTCCGTATCCCTCCGGGCAGCATCCACATGGGTCACGTCCGCGTGTACACGATCGGCGATCTCCTCGCGCGGTTCAAGTGGATGCGCGGCTTCAACGTGCTCCATCCCATGGGCTGGGATGCCTTCGGCCTGCCCGCGGAGAACGCGGCCATCGACAACGGCGTGCACCCCGCGGTGTGGACGCACGAGAACATCGCCAACATGAAGACGCAGCTCCGGCGGCTCGGCATGTCCTACGACTGGGACCGCGAGCTCGCCACCTGCGATCCGACCTACTATCGCTGGGAGCAGCTCGTCTTCATCCGCATGTTCGAGCGCGGCCTCGCATACAAGCAGCGCTCAAGGTCAACTGGTGCCCCTCCTGCCAGACCGTTCTCGCCAACGAGCAGGTGGAGAACGGCCGGTGCTGGCGCTGCGACTCCGAGGTGACGACCGGCGACATCGAGGGCTGGTTCTTCAAGATCACCGACTACGCCGAGGAGCTCCTCGCGTGGATGCGACAAGCTGCCCGGCTGGCCCGAGCGCGTCCTCACCATGCAGCGGAACTGGATCGGGAAGAGCGAGGGCGCGGAGTTCGACCTGCCCGTGGCCGGGCGCGCGTGACCTCGCCATCACGCATCTTCACCACGCGCCCCGACACGTCGTTCGGCATGACGTACGCGGTGCTGGCCCCCGAGCATCCGCTCGTGGACAGCCTGGTGGCGAACGCGGAAGAGCGCGGAGCGGGTGACGGTCTTCCGGCAGGAGGTCGCGCGCGAGATCGGAGATCGAGCGGCTGGCCGCCGACCGCCCGAAGCGGGGGCTGCGGCTGGCCGCGCGCGCCGTCAATCCGTTCACGGGGAAGCGAGATCCCGCTCTTCCTCGCCGACTACGTGCTCATGGGCTACGGCACCGGCGCCATCATGGCCGTGCCCGGCGAGGACCAGCGCGACTGGGACTTCGCCAAGCAGCACGGCCTCGACATCATCGCCACCGTGAAGAGGCCGCCGGAGTGGCCGGACACGCAGGCGTACACGGGCGACGGAGTCAAGATCAACTCCGGGATTCCTCGACGGGCTCACCATCGACGAGGCGAAGCGGCAAGGCCATCGACTGGCTGCGTGGCAAGGGCATCGGCGCGGTCGAAGGTCAACTATCGCCTGCGCGACTGGGGCATCAGCCGGCAGCGCTACTGGGGCGCCCCCATTCCCATCCTCTACTGCGAGACGTGCGGCATGGTGGCGGAGCGCGAGGACCGCCTTCCCGTGGTGCTGCCGCAGGACGTGCAGATCAGCGGCAAGGGCGGCTCGCCCCTCGCCGAAGTGGCGAGCTTCGTCAACGCCACCTGTCCCAAGTGCGGCGGCCGGGCCCGGCGCGACACCGACACCATGGACACCTTCGTCGAGTCCTCCTGGTACTTCCTCCGCTACTGCTCGCCCCGATACGACCAGGGCATGTTCGAGCGGACGGCGGCCGAGTACTGGATGCCCGTGGACCAGTACATCGGCGGCATCGAGCACGCGGTGCTGCACCTGCTCTACGCGCGCTTCTACACCAAGGTGCTCCGCGACATGGGCATGATCACGCTCGACGAGCCATTCGCGGCCCTCCTCTCCCAGGGCATGGTGATCAAGGACGGGGCCAAGATGTCGAAGTCCAAGGGCAACGTCGTGGATCCGGACGACATGATCCGCCGCTTCGGAGCGGACGCCACCCGCCTCTTCACCTTGTTCGCCGCGCCTCCGGAGCGCGATCTCGAATGGACGGAGAGCGGGGTCGAGGGCGCCTCCCGGTTCCTCAACCGGCTCTGGCGCTTCGTGCGCACCCATGGAGAGGTGATCGGAAGCGGCGGCCGCCTTCCCGGCACCCTTACCGACGCCGGCCGCGCCTTCCGCCGAACTATCCACGAGACGATCAGCCGCGTCACCACCGACGTGGAGAGGCACTTCCACTTCAATACCGCGATCAGCGCCATCATGGAGCTGGTGAACGCGCTGCACGACTTCGAGCGGGACTCCCTCGACGGGGTGGCCCGGGAAGAGCGCGCCGCACTCATCCGCGAGGCGGTGGAGGTGACCCTGCGGCTCATCGGCCCGGTGGCGCCCCATTTCGCCGAGGAGCTCTGGCAGGGCCTGGGAAACCCGAAGAGCCTCTTCACCGAAGCGTGGCCCGTGGCCGACTCATCGGCGCTCGTGAAGGAGCAGGTGACGGTGGTGGTCCAGGTGGACGGCAAGGTGCGCAGCCGGCTCACCGTGGACGTCTCGGCGCCCGAGCAGGCGGTGCGGGAGCAGGCGCTCGCCGAGGACAAGGTCCGGCCCTGGCTGGACGGCCGGGAGGTGGCCAAGGTGGTGGTCGTTCCGGGACGCCTCGTGAATATCGTGACCCGGGCATGAGTCGGCTCAAGCTGTTGTCCGGCGTCTTGCTCGCCGCCGCTCTGGCTGGCGGGGGTGTCTGGCGGATGTGGTTACACGCTCCAGGGCAATCTGCCGGGCCATCTCAAGACGGTGTCCGTGCCCGTCTTCAAGAACCGCTCCACCGAGGCGGGCGCAGAAAGCACCATCACCTCGGCGGTGGTCAATGCCTTCACCACCAATGGCCGGCTCCGGGTGGTCGCCCTCGACAAGGCCGACTCCGTGCTCGAGGGCGAAATCATCGGCTACAGCGTGCAGTCCCTCACCTATGACAGCAAGCTCAACCTCCGCTCCTATCGATTGACGGTGAGCATGGACGTCCGCTTCCGCGATCTCAAGCGAAGCGAGCTCCTCTGGCAGCAGAACGGGCTCGTCGAAGACGTGTCCTTCGACGTGGCGGGGCAGGTCTCGGATACCATCAGCCGCGAAGAGGGCGCGGTCAAGCAGGCGGCCCTCGAGATCGGGCGGAAAGTGGTCAATCGCGCGGTCGACCGCTTCTAGTGCAGTACTCGGCGTGGCTCCGCCAGCCTCGAGCAGGGGCAGGTGGCGCCCGTCGTGCTCCTCAACGGTCCGGACACCTTCCTCGTCGAAGAAGCCGTGAGCAGGCTCACCCATCTGATATGTCCAGATCCCGCCCTTCTCGCCATGAGCCGTGAGGTGCTCGAGACGCGTGACGTCGGCGCCGAGGGCATCGTGCGGGCCGCCGAGACGCTCCCGTGGGGAGGGCCGCGACGGCTGGTGATCGCCCGCGGCGTGGAAGCGCTGGGCCCCCGGCAGGCCGAGCCGCTCATCGAGTACTTGCGCGCGCCGAATCCGAGCACGGTGCTCGTACTCAGCGTCCTCGTGCCCATCGCCGGATCACACTGGATCGCGAAGGCCGTGCCCGCCGCCTCCGTCGTCGAGGTGCCCCAGCTCACCGGCCGACCCCTCGTCACGTGGCTCCGCGCGCGTGCGTCCGGCGAAGGCTTCGAGCTGAGCGACGAGGCGGCGCAGCTCCTGCATCACCCTCGTGGGCGATGACCCGGCCGCCCTCGCGGGCGAGGTGGTCAAGGCGGCCATTGGTGGAGGAGCGGCGAATCGCCGCGTCGGGCGTGGCCGAGGTGCGCGCGGTGGTGGGCGAGCACCGGACGCGCGAGGTGTTCGAGCTGACGCGCGCGGTCGAGGCAGAAGGACGCCACGGTGGCCCTCCCGCTTCTCGAGCGCCTTCTCGCCGGGGGCGAAGAGCCGCTGCGTATCCTCGCCATTCTCTCGGGCCAGGCCCGTCGCCAAGCCGCTCCCGCGGTGCCGGCCCGGCTGGCCCGCTGCTGGGAGGCCGAGCGACGGCTCAAGCTGGGTGGGCCGCCCCGCCCGGAGCTGGTGCTCCTCGTCGCGGATCTGTGCAGAGCGTGAACGTCCGCTTCGCCGCCTGCGCTTTCCTCGTGGCGGTGGCGCTTCTCCCCGGACCCGTTCTGGCCTTGACGGCGGGGGCGTCGTCTCTCGTCATCGAGCTTCCCGCCGGGGTGCCGCTGGCGGGCTACGGCAGCACGCCGCGCCGGACCTGGATCCCTGATGTCCTCGGGCGGTATCCCTATGCTTTCTGGTTCAATCCGTCCATCGGTGTTCACGATCCTCCTCGAGTGCGGGCGCTCGCGCTCGAGTCCGATGCCACACGGGTCCTCTGGCTGTCGCTCGACCTGGTCGGGGTGGACCCGACCCTTGTCTCGGAGCTGCGTACGAGGCTCGCGCGGTCGGAGGCGGCGTCCCCGGCGCTGATTCTCTCCGCCTCGCATACGCATTCCGGCCCCGGCGCCTATGCCGACTCCGCCTTCTGGGCGTTCGTCGCCGCGGATCGCGAGTCACCGGCCGTGCGCAAGAGCATCCTCGACGCGATGGAGAGCGCCGCGCGCGAGGCGTGGAGGCGCCGCGCCCCGCGCGCGTGGTGGCGGGAAAGAGCACGGTCACCGGCATCGCCACCAGTCGCCTCGACCAGCCGCTGGATCCGGAGCTCGGCGTGCTCAAGGTGACGGCGGTGGACGGGCGCCCGGTGGCCCTCGTCTGGAACTACGCGATACACGGCACGGCGCTCGGTCACGGCAACTTCCAGATCTCCGGTGACCTCATGGGCGACGCCTCCGCCCGGCTCGAGCGCGAAACCGGCGTTCCCGTTCTCTTCGTCAACGGCGCCGCTGGCGATGTGAGTCCGATCGGGCGCAACTGGCCTGGGGTGGAGAGCGCAGGATCGACGCTGGCCGGATCCGCTCTCGCCACCTGGCACACGCTGCCCCCGGGACGCGACGAGGCGCTGAGCATCGTGGAGAGCCGCGTCGCTCTCCCCAGTCCCGGTGTGTCGGTGCGCAACTGCACCGGACACTGGATGCCCCATCGGCTGCGCATCGGCCTCGCCCGCGCCCTCGCCTCGTCGGCCGCGATCACCGCGGTGCGCATCGGGGAGACGGCATGGGTCACCGTGCCGGGTGAGCTCCAGACGCGCCTCGGGCTCGACATCAAGGCGGCGGGCCACGGACGCTTCGAGCAGACCTTCGTGGCGGGGTACAGCAACGACTACCTCGGGTATTTCCTCACCGCCCGGGACTACGACCGCCCGAGCTACGTCGCCTGCGGAAGCTTCTACGGGGAGCGGGGCGGCGAGCTGGTGCGGGATGCCGCCGTCGAGCTGTTGAACCGGCTGGCGGGCCCGAGGCCCCGCGGGTGACGCCTGGATTAGCGGGCGAGGGAGCGGACGAGAGACGACTTCTTGCGAGCCGCGGTATTGCGGTGGATCACGCCCCGGCTGACCGCGCGGTCGAGCTCGCGGATGGCCGCGTGTACCTCTTCGGCCGCTTTCGGAGTCTTGCCGGTGACCGCGGTGCGCGCCGTCTTCACCGCCGAGCGGATGGCGCTCCGGAGCGCGCGATTGCGCAGGCGCCGCTTCTCATTCTGCTTGATCCGCTTCTTGGCGGAACGGGTATTGGCCACGACGAACTTCCTCCTGTGACGGTGGATTGAATGCAGCGTGCTGGGGGCGACATCAGACGGTACCGTCCATGTGCGCGACTGTCAAGGATAATGTCCGGGTGAGCGACGCGCAGCGGGCGATGCACCACGGAGTCGTGCGGGCGGTGGGCGCTCATCGGGATGGCCACGCTCGTGAGCCGGGTCCTCGGATTCGCCCGCGACGTGGTGGTGGCGCGGGCGTTCGGTGCGGGACCCGTCACCGACGCCTTCTTCGTCGCCTTCCGCATCCCGAATCTCCTCCGCCGCCTCCTCGCGGAGGGCGCCCTGTCGACGGCCATCATCCCCGTCTTCACCGAGTCCCTGCATCGAGGGGGCCGCGCGGAGTTCATACGCGTCGTGCGGGCCACCTCCGGTGTCGCCACCGTGGTGCTCTGCGTGGTGTCGGGGCTCGGGATGCTGTTCGCGCCGTGGATCGTGCGGATCATGGCGCCGGGGTGGACCGCGGACCCGCCGCTGGTGGAGCTCGCGGGCGCCTTGACCCGCTTCATGTTTCCGTACCTGCTCCTCGTGGGGCTGGCCGCGCTGGCCATGGGCGCCCTCAATGCCCAGCACCGCTTCTTCACCGCGGCGCTGGGGCCGGCCGTGCTCAACGTGGCCATGATCGTCTCCGTGCTCGTGCTGTCCGCGCGCATGTCGCCGCCCATATTCTCGCTGGCCGTGGGTGTCCTCGCGGGCGGGCTGGGTCAGCTCCTCGTGCAGCTGCCCGAGCTCTCGCGTCTCGGCGTTCCCCTGCGCCCGTCCTCCGAGTGGTCGCATCCCGCCGTGCGTGACCATAGCCGGCCGCCTGTGGCCCGCGGTGTTCGCCCTGGCCGCGGTGCAGGTCACCGTGCTCGTGAACACGCTGCTCGCCTCCCTGCTGCCTCAGGGCACCGTGTCGTATCTCTACTACGCCGACCGCGTCATGGAATTTCCCCTCGGGGTCTTCGGCATCGCCCTCGCCACCGCGGTGCTTCCCGGCATGGCCGGCCAGGCCGCGCGCGGAGAGCATCGTGCGCTCACGGAGACTTTCGCCTTCGCCCTGCGGCTCTCCGCCTTCATCGCCATCCCCGCCGCCGTGGGTCTTCTCGCCCTCGGGTATCCGATCGTGCGGCTGCTCTTCCAGCGCGGCGAGTTCAGTCCATCGGACGCCGTCGCGACCACCCACGCCCTCGCCGGCTACGCGGTCGGCCTTCCCGCCTTCTCGGCCACCCGCATCGCCGCCCAGACCTTCTATGCGCTCGGGGACACCCGCACGCCGGTGCGGGCGGGCTTCGCGTCGGTGGTGGCCAATGTTGGCCTCGCGTTCGCGCTGATGTGGCCGCTCCAGCACGCGGGACTGGCCCTCGCCTCCTCGCTCTCCGCCTACCTCAACCTGGTGCTCCTGTGCTGGCTGCTTCGCCGTCGGCTCGGTGTCATCGGCGCCCGCGAGACGCTCCGCTCGCTCGCGCGAACATGCACGGCCTCGCTCGCCCTCGGCGTCTGGTGTCTCGCCGTGGCGGGCCGGTTGGGCGCGGGATGGCAGGGCACGGTGCGCACGCTGGGCGCACTGGTGGTGGGCGCAGCCGTGTACGCCATCGTCGCGGCCGCCCTCCGTGCCCCCGAGCTCCGCGCGCTGTTCGGAATGCTGCGACGCAGGCGTGAGACCTTGCCGGGGGCGGGGAGCGGGTGATAGACTTCGTCATGCTTCTGCGGTGTGTCTGGTACGCCCCGGTCACGGCCTCGGCAGGACGGAACGGCCGCTACCGGGGCGTCGCTGTGTCCGGACCCCGGAGAGACTGATGGACGCGCTGCGCGAGTTCCTCGCCGCCCTGCAGACAGAGCGGGGCGCCTCACCCCATACCCTCGCCGCCTACCGGCGAGACCTCGCGGGCTTCACGGCATTTCTCCAGCGACGGGGCCGGGCCGTGGGCGCGGCCAGGCTGGGCGATCTCAGCGAGTATCTCGCTGCCCTGAGGCAGCGCGGGCTGAGCGCGCGGAGCGCGGCCCGGCACCTGTCGGCGGTACGCGGACTCTATCGCTTCCTGCTCGCGGCGGGAGAGATCCAGCGCGATCCCACCGAGCATCTCGAATCGCCCCGCCCCCGCGCAAGCTGCCGCGCACGCTCTCCGTCGAGGACGCGGCGGCGCTCGTCGAGTCTCCGGATCTCTCGGCCCCGGAAGGGCTCCGGGATCGGGCCATGCTCGAGCTTCTCTACGCCTCCGGGGCTGCGCGCATCGGAATGCCTGACCCTGAGGCTCGAGGATCTCAACATCGGAGCCGGCTATGTCACCGCGACGGGCAAGGGCAACCGGCAGCGGCTGGTGCCGGTGGGGACGCAGGCGCTCCAGTGGGTGGAGCGCTATGCCGTGACCTCGCGGCCCACGCTCATCAAGCGGGGCGATCCCGGGGCGCTCTTCGTCAATCGCTACGGGAAGCGGCTCTCGCGGCAGGCGCTCTGGGTGATGATCAAGCGGGCGGGGAAGCGGGCGGGCCTTCGCAGCACCGTCTCTCCCCACACCCTGCGCCACTCGTTCGCGAGCCATCTCCTCGAGCGCGGCGCGGATCTCCGCTCGGTGCAGGCCATGCTCGGCCACGCCGACATCGCCACCACCCAGATCTACACGCATCTGCCGTCGTCCGCGGTGCGCGCGATGTACCGGAAGTTCCACCCGCGCGCCATGAGTCGGGCGAGCTAGGGCCCATGGCCAAGCCCGGTCACGGTTATCCCCAGGTCGTGCCCCGCGCCGAGGATCTCATGCACCCTCGCGTGGTCACGGTCCCGCCACGGTGGTCGGTGGACCGCGCCCTGGCCCGTGCCCGCGCGGCCGGTGCCGTGGTGGCGGCCCACGGGACGGTGGCGGCGCGCACCGCGGATCTCGAGCGGGCGGCCGCGTGGGGACTGGGGCGATTGCCGTGGACGGACGCCGCGAGCGCGGGAGTGCCGGCGGTGCCTCCCTCGGCGGACGAGATCATGGTGCGACGGCTCCTCAGAGGCGGGCCGTCGATGGCCCTCGTGCGCGAAAGAGGCCGTGTGGTGGGCGCGATCGAGGCATCGCCGCGCCCGCACGGCTCGCTTCACCTCGAGGCTCGAGCGGCCCCACGGCGCCCCGGGCGAGGCGAGGCTCTGGCTCCTGCGCACCGCGGGGCAAGCTCGGCGAGGCACAGGGGCATGCGGCCTATGCTGCGGGCGGCTTCGTGCGCGATCTCCTCCTCGGCCGCACCGCCGACCATGTCCCCGACATCGACCTCGTGATCGAGGGCGACGGCATCGCCTTCGGGAGGCGGCTCGCCGAGGAGACGGGCGGGCATCTCGTGGTCCACGGCGCCTTCGGCACGGCCTCGCTCGAAGGCGCGGCCACCCCGACGGCACTCGCGTGGGGCGCGTGGATATCGCGATGGCCCGACGCGAGCGATACGCGAGACCGGGCGCGCTTCCCGAGGTGAGCCCGGCCGGTATCGACGAGGATCTCGGACGCCGCGATTTCTCCGTCAATGCCATGGCGGTCGCCCCTCGCCGTCGGCGTGGGGGCGTCTCCACGATCCATTCGGGGCGCGGACGATGTTGCCGCGCGACGCCTGAGGGTGCTGCATCCCCTCTCGCTCGTCGAGGATCCCACCCGCATCTGGAGAGGCGCCCGCTACGCGGAGCGGCTCGAGCTCCGCCGGACCCCGGCTTCAAGCGGGCGCTCGCTCTGGCCCTCGAGGTGGGAGAGTATCCCGCTCTCTCCGGGCAGCGTCTCCGGGCCGAGCACGCCCTCGTCATGAACGAGGCCGAGCCCTGGCGCGCCCTCGTCCTCCTCCTCGAATGGGGCGCCTTCAGGTTGTGGGACCCGTCGTATCGCGTCACCGCGCCGGGCCGGGCCCGTCTCGCTTCGGCCCGTCTCTTCTTGCGATGGGCGCGCGGAGCGCTACATCGCCGTCGATGGCGCCGAGCTGGGGCTCCTCGCGCTGCTCTTCGATCAGTCGCGGCCTGTCGCCGATCGATGTGTGCGCCGGCTCACCATCGCGAGCGGCATGGCGGCCCGCGTCGATGCGACGGCCGCCCGCGCGCTCGCGCGACGTCTCCGTATCCGTGCGCCCGCGCCGCCCCAGTCACGTAGCCGACGTGCTGCGATCGGCGGGGACAGCCTGGTCCTCGGCGCCTGGCTGGCGGGTGAGGGAAGGCGCGCCGTCACATCGAGTGGTTCCTGCGCGAGGGCCGGGCGGGGCGGCCGCTCTCTGTCGGGAGACGAGGTGATGGCGGCGGGCGTTCCGCGCGGGCCGCTCGTGGGGCAGATCATAGCCCCTCCTGCGCGACCTGAGGCTCGACGGCCGCGTGCGCACGATCGAGGACGAGAGAGCGGCGGTGGCCGAATGGATGCAGGGCCTGGCGATGAAAGGAGATCTCAGGTGACCCGAAATTCATCTTCGTGACGGGCGGCGTCGTGTCGTCCCTGGGGCAAGGGGCTGGCCGCGGCCTCGATCGGCTCGCTGCTCGAGGCGCCGGGGCTTTCGGGTGACGCTGCTCAAGATGGACCCGTACATCAACGTCGATGCGGGCACCATGAGCCCCTATCAGCACGGCGAGGTCTACGTGACCGACGACGGCGGCGAGACCGATCTCGATCTCGGCCACTACGAGCGCTTCACGGCGGCGCGCATGACCCGGGACAACAACATCACCACCGGCAAGGTCTACGGCACGGTGATCGAGAAGGAGCGCCGCGGCGACTACCTCGGGCGCACCGTCCAGGTCATCCCCACATCACCGACCAGATCAAGGCGGCCGATCCGCGAGGTCGGCCGAGGGCGTGGACGTGGTGATCGTGGAGATCGGCGGCACGGTGGGCGACATCGAGGGCCTGCCCTTCCTCGAGGCGGTGCGCCAGTTCAAGAAGGACGTGGGCAAGGACAACTGTCATCTACGTCCATCTCACTCTCGTGCCCGTTCATCAGCGCGGCCGGCGAGCTCAAGACCAAGGCGACCCAGCACTCGGTGAAGGAGCTGCGCGCCATCGGTATCCAGCCCGACGTGCTCCTCTGCCGCACCGACCAGGAGCATCCGCTGACCCCGGGCATCAAGTCCAAGATCGCCCTCTTCTGCGACGTCGAGGAGGAGGCGGTGGTGGCGGCCCGCGACGTGGACACCATCTACGAGGTGCCTCTCGCCTTCCACGAGCAGGGGCTCGACGAGCATCGTGTGCAAGCTGCTCGGGTCTGCCCGCGCGGCCCACCGATCTCTCCCGCTGGGAAGAGATCGTTCGCCGCGTCAAGGCGCCGAGGAGCCGCGTGCGCATCGGCATCGTGGGCAAGTACATCGAGGTCAAGGACTCCTACAAGAGCCTGTACGAGGCGCTGACCCACGGGGGCATCGCCCACGAGGTAGCGGTGGACGTGGTGTGGCTCGACGCCGAGCGCCTGGAACGCGAGGGCATCAGCCGGACACGTGGAAGGACTGGACGGCATCCTCGTGCCCGGGCGGGTTCGGGGACCGGGGCATCGAGGGCAAGATCCAGGCGATCCGCTACGCGCGCGAGAGCCTCGTGCCGTACTTCGGCATCTGCCTCGGGATGCAGTGCGCGGTGATCGAGTACGCGCGCCACGTCTGCGGGCTCGAGGGTGCCAACTCCACCGAGTTCGTGCCGATGCCGGCCCACAATGTCATCGACCTCCTGCCCGAGCAGCGGAACATCACGGACAAGGGAGGGACGATGCGGCTCGGCCTCTACCCGGTGATCCTCGCCGAGGGCAGCGATGCCTCGAAGGCGTACGGGCAGGGGTGATCCGGGAACGTCACCGCCACCGGTACGAGGTCAACAACGACTATCTGGCCGCGCTGGAGAAGAACGGGCTCAGGATCTCCGGGATCTGGGCGGAGAAGCAGCTGGTGGAGATCATCGAGCTCGCCGGCCATCCGTGGTTCGTGGCGGGACAGTTCCACCCCGAGTTCCTGCTCAAGCCCTGGGCGCCCCATCCGCTCTTCGCGGCCTTCATTCGGGCCGCCATGGATCACCAGACCGCGGCATGACCACCTCGCCGTCGACGCGCCCGGTCGCCATCGGCCGGCCTCACCATCGGCGGCGGAGCGCCGCTCGCTCTCATCGGCGGACCCTGCGCCATCGAGGACGAGCGCCACGCGCTCATGATGGCGGAGCGGCTCCAGCGCATGACCGCGGATGCCCGGGTGCCCTTCATCTACAAGTCGTCCTACGACAAGGCCAACCGCTCGTCGGTGCATTCCTACCGAGGGCCGGGCCTCAAGGAGGGCCTCAGGATACTCGCCCGCGTGAAGGAGGCGACGGGGCTGCCCGTGCTCTCCGACGTCCACGACGTGGCGGAAGTCGAGCCGGCCGCCGAGGTGCTCGACGTCCTCCAGGTGCCCGCGTTCCTCTGCCGGCAGACGGACCTGCTCCTCGCCTGCGGCCGAACGCGCCGGCCCGTGAACGTCAAGAAGGGGCAGTTCGTGGCCCCGCGCGACATGGGCAACGTCGTGGAGAAGATCCGCTCCACGGGCAACGAGGGCCATCCTCCTCACCGAGCGCGGAACGTCCTTCGGCTACAACAATCTCGTGGTCGACTTCCGCGGGCTGCCCATCATGCGCGGCTTCGGCTATCCCGTCATCTTCGACGCCACGCACTCCGTGCAGCTGCCGGGAGGCGCGGGCGACCGATCGGGCGGCGAGCGGCAGTACGTGCAGGCCCTGGCCCGGGCCGCCGTCGCCGTGGGGGTCGACGCGCTCTTCATGGAGATCCACGAGGACCCGGACCGCACCCTGCCCGACGGCCGCCCGCTCTCCGACGGGCCGAACATGCTGCGCCTCGACGACCTGCCCCGGCTCCTCGACGAGATCCTCGCCATCGTCTCCGGCCTCGGTGGCGCCTCGAGATGAACGACCGCGAGCGGCTGCTCGCCATGGCGGACCGCGTCCTGCGCCTCGAGGCCGAGAGCATCGCGGCCCTGCGGGGCCGCCTCGACGACCGCTTCGTGGAGGCGGTGGACCTTCTCCGCCGCTGCCGGGGACGGGTGATCGTCACCGGCATGGGCAAGTCCGGGCTCATCGGCCGGAAGATCGCGGCGACCCTCGCGAGCACGGGGACGCCCGCGTACTTCCTCCACCCGGCGGAGGGCGTGCACGGCGACATCGGCATGATGGCGCGGGAGGACGTGGTGCTCGGCTCTGTCGAACTCCGGGGAGACGGACGAGGTCCTGGCCGTGCTGCCCGCCATCAAGCGCCTCGGCGTCTCGCTGATTCTGCTCACCGGCGGCGCCGACTCCGACCCTGGCCGGGCAGGCCGACGTGGTGCTCGACGTGGGAGTGTCCGAAGAGGCCTGCCCCATGAATCTCGCGCCCACCTCCAGCACCACCGCCGCTCTCGCCATGGGCGACGCGCTCGCCATGGCGCTGCTCGATCTGCGCGGCGTCCGCGCGGAGGACTACGCGGCGCTTCACCCGCGCGGCAGCCTCGGCTGGAAGGCGCTGGGCAAGGTGCGGGACCTCATGCGCACAGGCGAGGCGGTGCCCGTGGTGCGAGAGAGCGCCAGCATGAAGGAAGCCATCGAGGAGATGAGCGCCAAGAGTCTCGGGATGACCACGGTGGTGGACGGAGCGGGCCGGCTCGTGGGAGTGATCACGGACGGCGACCTGCGGCGCCATCAGCTGGCTCACGGCGATCTCCTCGACCGCCGGGCGAGCGAGTGCATGACGGCCAACCCCAAGCGCATCGGCGCCAACGAGCTGGCCGCCCGGGCCCTCGCGCCTCATGGAAGGGGTGGTGACCAGCCTCGTCATCGAGGACGGGATGGGCCGCCCGGCCGGCGTGATTCACATCCACGACATCCTGCGCGCCAAGATCATCTGACCGACGGTCAGTGAAGACGCCGGCCCGGGCCTCGCGCATCCGTCTTCTCGTTCTCGATGTCGACGGCGTGCTCACCGACGGGGTGCTCGTCTACGGCCCCTCCGGCGAAGAGACCAAGCGCTTCCACGTGCGCGACGGTCTGGCCATGCAGGCGGCGCGGCGCGCGGGGATCGAGGTGGCCATCGTCTCCGGCCGCGCCTCGGCCGCCGTGACGCGGCGAATGACGCGAGCTCGGCATCGTGGAAGTTCACCAGGGCATCAGCGACAAGGCCGCGGAGCTTCCGGGCCTTGCTGGGACGGCTCGCCATCGAGGCCCACGGAGGCCGCCGTGATGGGCGATGACCTTCCCGATGTGCCCGTCATGAAGATGGCGGGACTCGCTCTGGCTCCGTCCGACGCCGCCCGGAAACAAAGCGGGCGGCGGCTGGGTTTCCCGGGCCCGGGGCGGCCACGGGGCGGTGCGGGAAGGCTGTCGAGATGCTGCTCCGATCCCGAAAGGCATGGCCCCCGCGAATAGCCGTCCGCACTTAGCCGACACCTCGGGTTTCTTGTTTACCTCCTCTTGAAGCCTGTGCTAGCGTGGTACCAATATTGCATCCATGGACAGACTAGCCGCCGGCATCGCCCTTGGAGTGATTCTCTTTGTGACCATCGTGGTGGGCGTTCTCATCGTGAAGGGGCATCGCGCCTCCATCCCCGCGAAGTGGCCATGTCCTCCCAGGCCGACCAGGCGCTCAAGGAGATCCATCTGCAAGAGGACTCGAAGAATGGCGGCTATCGCTGGAGCCTCGACGCCGAGCGCGCCGAGTCTTTACCGACAGCGGCAAGACCTCGCTCTGGAAGGTCACCATCGGCGTGCAGGACACCGACCGATCCTGGCAAGTGACGAGCGACGAGGGCGACCTCGTCAAGGACACCAAGGACGTGGAGCTGCGCGGCAACGTGGTGCTGGTGTCGAGCGAAGGCCTTCGCGTGGAGACCACCGTCCTCCGCTGGAACAATGCGGAAGGCCGCGCGTGGACGGATCAGCCGGTGACCATCTACAAGGGCGACGGAGTGGTCACGGGCTTCGGCCTGGAAGCGCGTCCCTCGGAAAGAAATCACCCTCGTTCGTGGCCGGGTCAGAGGCGACGTTCGGAGGTGTCAGGGGCTCGGGCGCTCCCTCCTCCGCTTCGTCAAGCCGCTGCCGAAGCCGATGCCCAAGAAGACGGGACGGGAAGCCTCCGACTCACGCGTCGAGCCGGCCACCAAGGTCAAGTCGTGAGGAGGCTGATCATACTCACTGTGCTCAGCGTGCTCCTGGGGGCGGCGGCCGGCGTCGAGACGTGGGCGCAAGGGGCGCAGGGAAATGCCCCTCGGCCTCGCCCGCCACTCCGGCACCCCAGCCCGCCGCGCCGAGCGATCCCAGCAAGGACGACAAGAACGCGCCGGTGATCGTGGATGCGGACAGCCTCGACAGCTTTCAGAAGCAGGGGCTGGCCATCTTCAAGGGCAATGTAATCGCGCGCCAGAACAACTCCGTCCAGTACGCTGACCAAGATGGAGGTGTACACCGACTCCAAGACGGACCGGGTGGAGCGCGTGGTGTCCACGGGCAATATCCGCATCATCACGCGCGACTGCCGCATGGGCACCGCCGAGCGCGCCGAGTACTATGACGCCGAGCAGCGAGTGGTCTGATCGGCAATGCTCGGGTGTGGCGCGACTCCGACGTGGTGACGGGCGAGCGGATCACCATCTATATCGCCGAGGACCGGAGCGTCGTCGAAGGAGGCAAGCAGGAGCGCGTCAAGGCCATCTTCTACCAGCAGGGCCCGGGCCGACCTAAATCAGAGATCAAGTTTGGGCCAGCCGGGCCGATCATGTGCCTTGATATGGAAGGTTTGATAGCCCAGGGGTTGAGGAAGCGCTTCAGGAACCGCCTCGTGGTGGATCGGGTCAGCCTCGATATCCATCGCGGCGAGGTGGTGGGGCTTCTCGGACCCAACGGCGCGGGCAAGACGACGTCCTTCTACATGATCGTGGGCCTCCTCCAGGCCGACGGGGGCCGGATCTTCCTCGAAGGGCAGGAGGTGACGGACCTCCCGATGTACAAGCGCTGCCGGCTGGGCATGGGTTATCTGCCTCAGGAGTCCTCGGTGTTCCGCAAGCTCACCGTCGAGGAGAACCTGCTGGCCATCCTGGAGACCCTCGACCTGTCTCACAGAAGAGCGGCGGGCGCGGCTCGAGGAGCTACTCGCCGAACTGGATCTCACCCGGCTCGCCCGCCATCGGGCACATACCCTGTCAGGTGGCGAGCGGCGGCGGCTCGAGATCACGCGGGCGCTGGTCACCAACCCGCGCTATCTCCTCCTCGACGAGCCCTTCACGGGCGTCGACCCCATCGCCATCGGCGACATTCAGGAGATCGTGGGCCGCCTCAAGGAACGCGGTATCGGAGTGCTGATCACCGACCACAACGTGCGCGAGACCCTCGCCATCACGGATCGCGCGTACATCCTGCACGACGGAAAGATCCTGGCCTCCGGAACGGCCAGCGAGTTGGCGAACAACCCCAAGGCCCGCGAGATCTACCTCGGCGAGAAGTTCTCGCTGTGATGCGCCGGCCGGAGCCGCCTGACCCATGCGCCTATCACTTCGACAGACCCAGCGAGTTGTCATGACCCCGCTCCTGCAGCAGGCGATCCAGCTGCTGCAGCTGTCCACCCTCGAGCTCGAGCAGGTCGTGCGCAAGGAGCTCGAGGAAAATCCGCTCCTCGAGGAAGTGGCCGAGGAGACGCAGGACGTCGACGCGGAGGCCCAGCCCGCCGCCGAGGCGGGACGACCGAGCTCGCGCCGACCCCGGCCGCCACCGAGCCGGTGTCCAAGGAGACGAGCACGGTGGACGGCGAGCGGGCCGACGAGCTGCCCTTCGACTTGACCTCCGCCGTCTTCGACGAGCCCGACGAGCGCACCCCGGTATCCATGGAAGAGCGGGAAGACCTGCCCTTCGAGAACCTGGGCCGGAGCGGCACCTCGCTCGACGAACACCTCGAACGAGCAGCTGCGCCTCGCCACCGACGACCCGCGGACGGTGGCCATCGGGGAGGCGATCATCGGCAACCTCGACGACGACGGCTACCTCCGCGCCGACGTCGAGGAGATCGCGGTGGGGATGGGCGCCTCCCCGACGAGGTCGAGAAGGTCCTGAGGCTCGTGCAGGGATTCGATCCGACCGGGGTGGCCGCGCGGAGCGTGCAGGAGTGCCTGCTCCTCCAGCTCACCGCCGATGCCGAGCCCGACCCCGTCTCGGTGGAGATCGTGGAGAAGCACTTCGAGGACCTCGGAGCGCCGGCGCTATCCGGACATCGCGCGCGCCCTCAAGCTCCCCTCGACCGGGTCATGGAGTCCATCGAGGAGATCCAGAGCCTCGAGCCCAAGCCGGGCCGCCGCTTCTCCACCTCGGACCAGCGCTACATCGCGCCCGACGTGTCCATCCACAAGGTCGGCGACGACTACGTGGTGGTGCTGAACGAGGAGGGCATCCCGCGCCTGCGCGTCAACGCCCTCTACCGCTCGCTCGCTGCGCCGGTCGAGCGACGAGGCCAAGCAGTATGTCGAGCAGAAGCTGCGCTCCGCGGTGTGGCTCATCAAGAGCGTGGAGCAGCGCCAGCGCACCCTGCGCAAGGTGACCGCAGAGCCTGGTGAAGTTCCAGCGCGACTTCCTCGACAAGGGCGTGGCCTACCTCCGGCCCCTCGCCCTCCGCGACGTGGGCGAGGACATCGGCATGCACGAGTCCACCATCAGCCGGGTCACCACCAACAAGTACGTGGAGACGCCCCAGGGGCTCTTCGAGCTCAAGTACTTCTTCCACAGCGGCATCGCATCGGACACCGGTGAGATGGTCTCCTCCGTGTCGATCAAGAAGAAGATCCGCGACATGGTGGCGGCCGAGGAGGCGAGCAAGCCTCTCTCCGACCAGGATGTCGCCCTCGTGCTGCGGGGCAGGGGCTCACCATCGCCCGGCGGACGGTGGCCAAGTACCGGGAGGAGCTCGGCATCATGCCCTCCCATCAGCGGCGGCTCGCCCCCAAGAAGCGGTGAGCGCGCTCAGCGCCGAGCCGACTCCGGCGCGGCGCCCCGCGCCTGCGCTTCGTCATCATCACCGGCATGTCGGGCGCGGGGCGGAGCTACGCCATCAAGTGCCTCGAGGACCTGGGCTACTTCTGCGTGGACAACCTGCCCACCACCCTCATCCCCACCTTCGCCGAGCTGTGCGCCCACTCGCAGCCGCGACATTCGCATGATCGCCCTTGGTGTCGACATTCGCGAGGGCGAGTACCTCGCCCACCTGCTCGAGACGCTCGCCGAGCTCCGGGCCCAGGGGCACAAGCGCCGAGGTCCTGTTCCTGGAGGCGGCGGACGAGACGCTGGTGCGGCGCTACCAGGAGACACGGCGCCGTCATCCCCTGGCCGGCGAGGGCAGCGTGCTCGAAGGCATTCGCGCCGAGCGCCGCACCTCAGCACACCTGCGCGGAGAGCGCGGATCGCATCATCGACACCACCGGGCTGTCCGTGCACCAGCTCAAGGAGCGGCTCATCGAGGGCTACGGCACCCAGCGGACGCGGGACGCCCTCACCGTGTCCCTGATGTCGTTCGGCTTCAAGCACGGCGCTCCCTATGACGCCGACCTCGTGTTCGACGTGCGCTTCCTTCCCAATCCGCATTTCGTGGAGAGCCCTCAAGCGCCTGGACGGCCGCGACACCGCGGTGGAGAAGTTCGTGATGTCCTTCGAGGAGAGCCGGACGCTCCTCGCCAAGATCGAGGATCTCCTGCACTTCCTCCTGCCCCTGTATCAACGGGAAGGCAAGGCGTATCTGACCGTGGCCCTGGGCTGCACCGGGGGCGGCACCGCTCCGTCACGCTCGTGGAGCTGCTCCGGCGCTCCCTCGAGGGCACGGGGCTGTCCCCCGTGGTGCGACACCGGGACCTCGACCGTGAGTGAGCCGGTCCGCTTTCTCTTCGGCGTTCACAACCACCAGCCCGTCGGGAAACTTCGAGTCGGTCATCCTCGACGCCGCGCGCCACGCCTACCAGCCCTTTCTCGAGGCGGTGCGCGACGCGCCCGGCGTCGTGCTCACCGTGCACTGCTCGGGCGGGCTCCTCGCCTTCCTGCGCGAGGGCGCGCGCCCCACCTTCGACCTGCTGGGACGGCTGGCCGCCGAGGGCCGGATCGAGCTGCTCACCGGCGGCTTCTACGAGCCCATTCTCGTCATGCTGCCGCGACCCCGACAAGGTGGGGCAGATCCAGGCGCTCAGCGAGTTCCTGCGCTCGAACTTCGGGGTGCGCCCGCGCGGCATGTGGCTGGCCGAGCGCGTCTGGGAGCCGCAGCTCCCCAAGGTGCTGCGGGAGGCGGGGGTGGAGTTCGTGGTGGTCGACGACGCGCACTTCGCCCTGGCCGGCCTCGAGCCGGAGACGCTCGGCGGCTACTACCTGACGGAGGAGCAGGGAGCCTCCGTCGCCGTCTTTCCCATCAGCCAGCGCCTGCGCTACCTCGTGCCCTTCGGTGACCCCGAGGAGACGGTGCAGTACCTGGGGGAGCGGCGGGAGGCGGGCGCGGTGACCCTCTTCGACGACGGGGAAAAGTTTGGCGTGTGGCCGGGCACCCGACGCCTCGTCTACGACGAAGGATGGCTGAAGCGCTTCTTCGACGCGGTGACGAGAGCGCAGACGATCCGGATGTCCACCTTTTCCTCCTGCCTCGACGCGCTGAAGCCGGCCGGGCGCGTCTATCTGCCCACCGCGTCGTACTCGGAGATGGGCGAATGGGCGCTCCCGCGGACAAGGGAGCGGAGCTCGAGGAGGTGCGCCAGCGGCTGGCCGCGCTCCCCGACGGCGCGCGGCTGACGCGGCTCCTCCGCGGCGGCTTCTGGAGAAACTTTCTCGTCAAGTATCCGGAGATGGGTGACGCCTACTGGCGGATGTTGCGCGTGTCGGCGCGACTCGGCGATGCCTTCGCCGCGCATCCGGACGATCCACGCCTCCGCGCGGCGCGGGAGGACCTCTGGCGAGGGCAGGGAAACGATGCGTACTGGCACGGCGTGTTCGGGGGAGCGTATCTCCCTCATCTGCGGCGCACCGTGCTGGAGCGCGGTGCTCGCGGCCGAGCGGCGTCTCGACGAGGTGGTGGACACGCCCCGGCTCACGTGGACGCGCGACGACCTGGATGGAGACGGACATCCCGAGGTACTGGCACGGACCCGGGAGCTCGCCCTCACCGTCCGCCCCGGGGCGGGAGGGACGGTGACCCAGCTCGCCTTCCGGCCCCGCGATCTCGATCTGGCCGGCGTGCTCACCCGGCGCCGCGAGATGTATCACGATCGCGTGAAGGAAAGCGTGGTCGCCGCCGCCGACGGTGAGGTCAAGAGCATCCACGCCGCTCCCCAGGCCAAGGAGAGCGGGCTCGCCGATCTGCTCGACTACGACACGTTCCGCCGCGCCTCGCTTCTCGACGGGCTCTTCCCGCCGGGCGCGCCCGCGGATCCGCTCTCGCCGTGGGGGCACGCCCTGGCCACGGTGGGCGAGCGCGCGCTGCAGTGTGAGATCGCCGAGCGGGGCCTCGAGCTCGACATCGAGCTGGCTCTGCCTGACCTCGACGGCCGGCCCCTCCGCGTCGACAAGCGCGTGCGCGTGGACGCCGACGGGGCGGCTCTCCGCGTCCGCTACCGCTTGCGGTGGGAGGGGAGGAGCCTCTGGAGGCGCGGTGGGCGACCCAGCTCAATCTCACCCTGACCGCGGGCGATGCGCCGGGGCGCTACTATCGCGTGCCCGGCTCGCCGTCTCTCGGCTCGCGCGGCACGCTGTCCCACGTGGGCGCCCTCGCCCTCGTCGACGAGTGGGTCGGGTGCGAGATACGGATCGCCTGGAACCAGCCGGGGGATGCGGGATGGGCGCCCATCGAAACCGTGTCGCTTTCCGGAATCCGGCTACGAGCGGATCTACCAGGGATCGGCCATTCTCGTGAGCTGGCCGGTCACGCTGCCGCCCTCGGGGTCGTGGGAGGTCGAGCTCAGTGTGGTGCCATGCGCGATTCCGCGTGCGTCCTGACGTGGGGACGCGAGCGAAAGAAATGCCCAATTCGCTTGAGCCGTGCGGAGGCTCATGCTAACCTGCCGAGAACGCGTTCATCCGCGACGCGTGGCCTATTCATAACCCTTGAGGAGGAAGACGATGGCGCGTGAGGAATACCTGTTCACTTCTGAGTCGGTGACCGAGGGACATCCGGACAAGATCGCCGACCAGATCTCCGACGCAGTCCTCGACGCGATCCTCATGCAGGATCCCACCGGGCGCGTGGCCTGCGAGACGCTGTTGACCACCGGTCTCGTGGTGGTGGCGGGCGAGATCACCACCTCCTGCTACGTGGACATACCCAAGGTGGCCCGCGACACCATCAAGGGCGTGGGCTACACACGGGCCAAGTACGGCTTCGACTACGAGACGTGCGGCGTCATCACCGCCATCGACGAGCAGTCGGGCGATATCGCGATGGGCGTGGACAAGCTCGGGGCGGGCGACCAGGGGCTGATGTTCGGCTATGCGTGCACGGAGACCCCGGAGCTCATGCCCCTGCCCATCATGCTCTCGCACCAGCTCGTGCAGCGCCTCACCACGGTGCGCCGGAGCGGGGCCCTCGACTACCTCCGGCCGGATGGGAAGAGCCAGGTCTCCGTTCGCTACGTCGACGGCAAGCCGGTCTCCGTGGAGACGGTGGTCATCTCGACCCAGCACGGGCCCGACGTCACCCTGGAGAAGCTTCGCCAGGACATCATCGAGCACGTCGTCGTCCCCACCATTCCCAAGCATCTCGTGGATCCGAAGCGGATCACGTACCACATCAATCCGACGGGCCGCTTCGTCACGGGCGGGCCCATGGGCGACACGGGGCTGACCGGGCGCAAGATCATCGTCGATACGTATGGTGGCTCCTGTCCGCACGGCGGCGGCGCCTTCTCGGGCAAGGATCCGACGAAGGTGGACCGCTCCGCCTGCTACATGGCGCGCCACGTGGCCAAGAACATCGTGGCGGCGGGGCTGGCCGAGCGCGCGCAGGTGCAGGTGGCCTACGCCATCGGCGTCGCCGATCCGGTGTCCATCATGGTCGACACGGCCGGCACGGGCAAGGTACCCACGGCCAAGCTCGAGGAGATGATCCGCCGCCACTTCGACTTCACCCCCGCGGGCATCATCAAGTACCTCGACCTGCGTCGCCCCATCTACAAGAAGACGGCCGCCTATGGCCACTTCGGCCGGAGCGAGCCGGAATTCACCTGGGAGCGAACGGACAGGGTGAAGGACCTGCGCGACGACGCGGGCATCTGAGCCATCCGCGCAAAGCGAAACGAACGGGCCCCGCAGTCGGCACGAGTGACCGGCGCGGGGCCCGACTGTGACCGGCGCCTGCGCGACCGCGGCCGGCATCGCAGACTACACGCACGAAAGGACTGAGCATGACTGATCACGACGTCAAGGATCTTTCGCTGGCCGACTCGGGAAAGCTCAAGATCGAGTGGGCCGAGCAGTCGATGCCCGTGCTGCGGCAGGTGCGGGAGCGCTTCACCAAGGAGCAGCCGCTCAAGGGCGTGCGTCTGGGGGCCTGTCTCCACGTGACCACGGAGACGGCGGTGCTCATGATGACCCTCAAGGCGGGAGGCGCCCAGGTGGTGCTGTGCGCCTCGAACCCGCTGTCCACCCAGGACGACACGGCGGCCGCTCTGGTGAAGGAGTTCGGCATCCCCGTGTTCGCCCAGAAGGGTGAGGACAACAAGCGCTACTACAGCCACCTCGAGGCCGTGCTCAAGACGGGGCCCCAGGTGACCATGGACGACGGGGCCGATCTCATCTCCCAGCTCCACGGGGAAAACAATGCCGGGAGCAGCCTGCTCAAGAACGTCATCGGGGGCACCGAAGAGACCACCACGGGGTGATCCGGCTCCGCGCCATGGAGAAGGAAGGCGTGCTGGCGTTTCCCGTGGTCGCGGTCAATGACGCCGACACCAAGCATCTCTTCGACAATCGCTACGGCACCGGCCAGTCCACCGTGGACGGGATCCTGCGCGCCACCAACGTGCTCCTCGCGGGGAAGACCGTGGTGGTCGCCGGCTACGGGATGTGCGGCCGCGGCGTGGCGTCGCGGGCCCATGGCATGGGCGCGCACGTGATCGTGACGGAGACGGAGCCCATGCGCGGCGCTCGAAGCGGTGATGGACGGCTACCGGGTCATGCCCATGTCGCGGGCGGCCGAGGTGGGCGATATCTTCGTCACCGTCACCGGCAACATCTCGGTGATCCGGGAAGAGCACTTCGTCAAGATGAAGGACGGAGCCATCGTGGCCAATTCGGGCCACTTCAACGTCGAGATCGACCTGGAGGCCCTCGCCAAGCTCGCCCAGTCGCGCCGGGCCGTCCGCCCGTTCGTGGAGGAGTTCAGCCTGCGCGGCGGCCGGCGCGTGTATGTGCTGGGAGAGGGGCGGCTCATCAATCTCGCCGCGGCCGAGGGCCATCCCGCGGTGGTGATGGACATGAGCTTCGCGAACCAGGCGCTGTCCGCGGAATACATGGTCAAGCACGGCAAGACGCTGGCCAAGAAGGTGTACGTGGTGCCTCGGGATATCGATCTCGAGATCGCCCGGCTCAAGCTCGCGTCGATGGACGTCCAGATCGACCAGCTCACGCCCGCCCAGGAGGAATACCTTTCCTCCTGGACCCACGGCACCTAGCCGCCCCGGGCGGATCTGGTCCTGACGCCCCGGAGGATGGGCTCCGGGGGTGGAGGTTCCCGGTGGCGAACGGACGGCGCCCTCCCCGGCTCGGCTTCTGGCTGCTGATCGGCTTCATCGTACTGGCTGGGGCCGGCCAGGCGGTGCCGCTCTACACCGATTGGCTCTGGTACAACGAGGTCGGCTTCACCCAAGTCTTCACCACCGTGCTGTCGCTCCGCGGCTGGCTCCTCCTCGGGGTGGGTGGTGTGGTCTTTCTGTTCGTCTACGGCAATCTCTGGCTCGCCGCCCGCACCGCCGCCCCTGACGTGCTGTGGGAGCTCGACGATCAGCTCGGCCTGCCCGGCCGCGCCGTGCTCGAGCCGCTGATCCGGAAACTGCTCCTGCCCGTCATCGCGGTGATCGGCATCCTGTCCGGGCTCCGGGCCAGCGCGTCGTGGGACATGGTGCTGAGCTACCTCAACCGCACGCCCTTCGGCAGCACCGATCCCCTCTTCGGCCGCGACATCGCCTTCTTCGTCTTCGACCTGCCCCTCTGGCGCTTTCTCTACGGCGGAGCGATGACCCTGGTCATCGGCACGCTGCTCCTGAGCGTGGCCACCTACGTCCTGCTCCGGAGCCTCGTCCTGACCGCGCAGGGCCCGCGCTCGCCGCGGGCGCCCGCACCCATCTGCTCGCTCTCGGGCGCCGTGCTCCTTCTGCTGCGCGCCGTGGGCTTCTGGCTGGACCGCTACGAGCTCGTCTACTCGCCGCGCGGCGTGGTGTTCGGCGCGTCGTACACGGATGTGCACGCCACGCTTCCCGTGCTGGGCGCGCTCACGGCGCTGTCGCCCTGCTCTGCGCGGCGCCTGCCTCGTTCCAGATCACGCGGCCCGGCTGGCGGCTTTCTCGTGGCCGGGCTGGTCGTGCTTGGAGTCGCGTGGGCGGGGGCCTCGAGTGTGGCCGGCGCTGCTCCAGCGCTTCCAGGTCACTCCCAACGAGCTGGTGGCCGAGCGGCCGTACATCGAGCACAACATCCGCATGACCCGGCAGGCCTACGGGCTCGACCGCGGTCAAGGAGCAGGAGTTCGCCGCCGAGGAAAAGCTCACGGCGGCCGCCCTCGAGCGCAACAGCCTCGACCATCAAGAACATCCGGCTGTGGGACCACCGGCCGCTCCTCACGAGCTTCGCCCAGCTCCAGGAGATCCGCACCTACTACAAGTTCGCCGACGTCGACGTGGACCGCTACACCGATCAACGGCGAGCTACCGCCAGATCATGCTCTCGGCGCGCGAGCTCTCCTACCAGCATCTGCCGAGCCGGGTGCTGGATCAACGAGCACCTGACCTTCACCCACGGCTACGGCCTGGTGGCCGGCCCGGTGAACCGCGTCACCCCGGAGGGCCTTCCCGAGTCTCTTCGTGAAGGACATCCCGCCGAATGTCTCGGCGGCTTCCCGAAGATCACGCGGCCCGAGATCTACTACGGCGAGGTCAGCAACGAGTACGTGATCGTGCGCACCAAGCTCGCAGGAGCTCGACTATCCCTCGGGCGACCAGAACGTCTACTCGCGCTACACGGGCGGGGCGGCGTGCCCGTGAGCGGCTTCCTGCGGAAGCTGGCCTTCGCCATGCGATTCGGCGAGATCAAGATCCTCCTGTCGGACGACCTGACGGCGGACAGCCGCGTGATGATGTATCGCCGGGTGGCCGAGCGGGTGCGCCAGGCCGCCCCGTTCCTCCGCTTCGATCGCGACCCGTATCTGGTGGTGACGGGCGACGGACGCCTCGTGTGGATCGCTCGACGCCTACACCACCACGGACCGCTACCCGTATGCGCAGCCCGACCGCGGCCTGAACTATATCCGTAACTCGATCAAGGTGACGGTGGACGCCTTCGACGGTACCGTGATCTTCTACGTCGTCGACACCCGGGACCCGCTCATCCGCGCCTGGGCGCGCGCGTTCCCGGTGCTCTTCACGCCCTTCGACAAGATGCCCGCGGACCTGCAAGCTCCACGTGCGGTATCCCGAGGATCTGTTCAGCCTGCAGGCGAGGATGTACGGCACCTATCACATGCAGGACCCGCAGGTCTTCTACAACAAGGAAGACCTGTGGACCATTCCCGCCTGACCATGGAAGGGCGGGACCGCGAAATGGAGCCGTACTTCACCGTCATGCGGCTGCCCGGGAAAGCAGGAGGAGTTCGTCCTGCTCTCGGGCTTCAACCCTGCCCGGCGCGACAACATGATCGCCATCATGGCCGCGCGGTCCGATGTGCCCAACTACGGCGGGCTCGTCGTCTACACGTTCCCCAAGCAGAAGCTGGTGTACGGGCCCCGCCAGATCGACGCCCGGGTCGAACCAGGATCCCGTCATCTCCTCGCAGTTCTCCCTGTGGAACCAGCAAGGGTCACGGGTGCTCCGGGGCTCGCTGCTCGCCATTCCCATCGAGGACTCGTTGATCTACGTCCAGCCGATCTATCTCTCGGCGGAGCAGGGGGCGCTCCCGGAGCTTCGCCGCGTCATCGTGGCCTTCGGCAACCAGATCGCCATGGAGCCCACCCTCGAGCAGTCGATACAGCGCATCTTCGGCGCGCGGATCCGCGGGGAGGAGGGCGTCCAGCCCCGCGGGGCCGAAGGCAACGCCGGAGGCATCCGTCGCCTCGACCACGCTGGGCCCGCTGGCCCAGCGGGCGTGGGAAGCCTGGCAGAAGGGCAGGAAGCGCTGCGGCGCGGCGACTGGGCCGCCTACGGCCAGGCCCAGAAGCAGGTCGAAGAAACACCTTCGCCAGCTCCGCGAAGCCCGCTAGCAGAGGGGCCGATAAGGGCCATCTGCTTCGTTGCCGCCCTCGGCAGCCCGCTCAACGTGCAGGAGTACGCCTCGCGTCCTGCCTTCGGGCGGCGCCTCGCATCTGGACCCTTCTCGGCCCTCTGCGTGCTTTGAGGTCACGGAACCTGTCTACGTGCGGGCGCGGAGGAACAGAGTGGCGCCGATTCCTGCAAAGACGATGTTGGCTGTCCAGGCGCCGAGCATGGGCGGGAGCAGCTCGGCCTTGGCAAACGCGATGGCCACCGAGTGCACCAGCCAGTAGCCCACCGAGATGAGAATGGCCACCGCGATGCCTACCCCGCGCCCGCCGCTCCGCGGTGAGACCAGCGCGAAGGGAATGGCGACGAGGGCCATGATCACGTGGACGAGGGGAAGGAGAGCTTGGAGTCGAGCTGGACGAGATACTTGCCCACCTGGTGCCCCGACTCCGCGAGCCGGCTCACGTAGAGACGCAGCTCGAGGAAGCTCATCGTCTCGGGTGATTTCTGCACCTGGACGAGGTCGTTGATCTGCTCGGGCATGGTCACGAGCCGCTCGGTGAAGGCGTCCACCGTCACGCGATTGCCAGGACCGATCTGCCGATACACGCCGTTGCTCAGCATCCATCCCGCGTCGGTCCACAGGGCCTTGCTCGCGTCGAGACGATCGAGCAGGCGGAACCGTGGGCTGATGTTTACCACGAGCAGGCCCTCCAGCGAGCGCTCGATGGGGTCGAGCAGCTCCATGCGGAGGAAGCGGGTGTCGGAGGACCGGTACCAGATCTGGGTCTGGCGCTGGAGGTGCCGCGGCTGGTTGCCCCGAATCTTCACCCGGTCGACCTCCTCCGCCTTCGCGTTGAGGCCGGGAAGCACCGTCTCCTGGAGGAGGCCGGAGGTGACGCTGATGCTGAAGGCCACGAGGAGGATGGGCAGGCTCGCCCGGTACAGACTGATGCCCGCGGCCTTGAGGGCGTCGAGCTCCCGCTGCTGGGTCAGGGTCAGGAAGAGGAGGACGGTGGAGATGAGCACGATGATGGGCAGGCCTTCGTAGAGCGAGCCGGGCAGGCGATAGAGGAGATGCTGGAGGATGTAGATGAACGGCGGCTTGCTCCGGAGAAAGCGGTCGAGGTACTGGATCAGGTCGACCACGAGGATGAGCACCGAGGCCACGCCGATGCCGATGGCGATGAAGGTGAGATATTGCCCGACGAGGTAGCGGTCGACGATGTAGGTCGAGGCGCGCGGTCCGCGCACCCGCCCCATCGAAGCCTCCGCGGGCGCTCGACGGGGTCCCGCTTGGGAAACACCCGGCGCAGCGCGCGAGGCACGGCCGCCCACATCCGCCACACCAGCCGCCCCCACGAGGCGGGCAGCCCGTCCGTCACCGCCCGCAGCAGGACGAGACCGGTGACGCCGAAGATGACGTTGGGCAGCCACATGGCCATCGCCACGGGCATGCTGCCCCGGAGCGCCATGTTCTCGAGGAAGGTGTGCACGACGTAGTACGCGACCACGATGGCGAGGCTGGAGGCGAGGGCGAGGGTGCGCCCGCCCCGGTGGGTCCGGATGCCCAGGGGAAAGCTCACGAGCACGAAGACCAGAGCGGCCACGGGGAGGGAGAAGCGCTTGTGGAACTCGACCTGGAGCGGCGTCACGATCTGCCCCTGGCGCTTGAGGTCCGCGATGGTCTCCCGGAGCGTGCGCAGGCTCATTTCCTTCTCGGGCTTCTCGATGCGCTCGGCCGCCCGCTGCGGGTTGTCGAGGGGCAGGTTGAGATCGTAGAGGGTGAAGCCGGTGATGCGGAAGCGACGCGCGTCGCCCGCGTCGGTCTCGCTGATGGTGCCGTCGATGAAGCGCATGGTCACCCGGCGCGTCTTGGCGTCGGAGAAGAGACGCCCCTCCCGCGCCACGATGATGCGGGAGAGCTTGGGGTCGCGCTCGTCGGAGACGAGGAGCCCGCGCAGTGCGACCTGCGACGCGCTGATGTCGTCCACGTACATGACCATCTGGTTGAAGGAGGCGCTGAAGGTGCGCTCCTGATGCCGGTGGTGGCCCGGGTTTGCAGGATGCGGAAGAGCTGGTTCTGGAAGGCCCCGCTCGCCGCGGGCGCCACGACCAGGGTGAGCATCGCCACCGCTCCGCTCACCACCACCGCCAGTCCCAGGAACGGCCTGAAGAGCCGGAGCGGGCTCACCCCGACGCCTTGAGGGCGGCGATCTCGAGGTCGCCGGCCAGACGGCCCCGGCGAGGAGCACCGCCACGAGGAGAGCCATGGGCACGGTGAGGGCGAGAACGCCGAGGAGCATGAAAGACGAGGAGCCCCAGCACGAGGTGAAAGGGCACGCTCTTGGTGATGACGAGGTCGGTCAGCTGATATACCCGGTCGATGACGAGGAAGAAGGTCAGCACGGCCACGGCCAGGGCAAACGGCGGACCGACCTCTTTGATCATGGACCGGTCGAGAATCTTGAGCATGTGCCTCCATTGTACGATAGCGCCATGGTCATTCCGGCGCTCCTCGCCGCCCTCCTTTCCTGAGCTCAGGCGCCCCGCGGGACGGCCCCGCCGCCGACCGGCTCGAGCGTTTCCGGGAGATCGCGCTGTCGCGCCTGGCCGTGGTCGAGAACACCGGCGGCGCCCTCGATCCGTCGGTGCAGGGAGAGATCGACGCCATCCTCGACGGCGAGGTGCTCGACAGCCTCCGCGCCGGGGGCCCCTACGCTTCGGCCGAGTTCATCCGGGAGCGCCTCGACACCTTCAGCGACGCGTGGGGAGGCGCGTCGCTGCGCATCCAGTCCCTCGGGGAGGGGCTGCTCCTCGGGCGATTCCGTCTCTCCGCGAAAGGCGTGGGCAGTTCGGTTCGTCTCTATCGCGCCACGCGCGGCGAGGCCGCCCTCCTCCGGGCGTGGCACGAGGGCGGCGTGCCCGGAGGTGTACCGATGGGGCAATCCGAAAGGTGGAGGCGTGGAGTTCCTTCTCGCGTGGGCGGGCGAGGCGGGCGCACAGAGCTGGCCGCTCCGCCTCGAGCTGTGGCGGATGCGCGCGGGCACGCTCGCGCCCGTGTGGCGGAGCGTGGACCGATATCCCGACGGGCTGTGGGTCTCCCACGTGGACATCGCCGCGGGCCGCATCACCCTCCGGCGCGAGCTCCGCTATCCAGGCTGGAAGCCGGGCTGCGATGGGCAGGCGGAGCAGGAGGATCGCTATCGCCCGGACCCCGGGGAGGGCTGGCCCTGGCCGGGCGCCAGGTCTTCAACGGCTGGCACCGCGAGCTTCAGCGCTCGGCCACGCGCTTCTTCGCCGCCCTCGCCGCGGGAGACGGCAAGACGCTGGCGGAGCTGGTGCCCGACGCCGCGCTCCGCGCGCGTCTGCCCTGCGGGCTCGTGCCGGAGGCGGCGTGCGACTCCCAGAATCCCGATACGTCGGGCACGGCCATCGTGGCCGCGGCCGTGTCCGCTCGCCTCGGGCGCGCGCTCGCCGTGGTCGCTGTGGTGGGGCCGAAACCCCTCGGGCTGGCGACTGTCCGGCGCAGCCCCGTGCTAGAATGACGGCTCATCATGACTGACATCGCGGACCGCTATGATCCGGGCCGCGTCGAGTCGCACTGGTACCGCGTGTGGGAAGAGCGCGGTCTCTTCCACGCCGACGCGGCATCGCCGAAGAAGCCCTACTGCATCGTCATCCCCCGCCCAATGTCACGGGCTCCCTGCACTGGGGGCACGCCCTCAACAACACGCTCCAGGACATCCTCATCCGCTACAAGCGGATGGACGGCTACAACGCCCTGTGGGTCCCCGGCACCGATCACGCCTCCATCGCCGTGCACGTGATCCTCGAGCGCCAGCTCGCCGCCGAGGGCAAGACGCGACACGACATCGGCCGCGAGGCCTTCCTCGAGATGGCGTGGAAGTGGAAGGAGGAATCGGGCGGCAACATCATCCGCCAGCTCAAGCGCCTGGGCGCTTCCTGCGACTGGTCGCGGGAGCGCTTCACCATGGACGCGGGGCTGAGCCGGGCCGTGCGGGAGACCTTCGTCCGCCTCCACGAGGAAGGCCTGATCTACCAGGACGACTACATCGTCAACTGGTGCCCACGCTGCCAGACCGTGCTCTCGGACCTCGAGGTGGAGCGCGAGGAGCGCGACGGGGAGTTCGTCTACATCAAGTACGGTCCGCTCACCCTGGGCACGGTGCGTCCGGAGACCAAGGTGGGCGACACCGCGGTGGCCGTGCATCCGAAGGACAAGCGCTATACGAAGTACGTCGGGAAGACGCTGGAGGTTCCCTCGGTCGAGGGGACCATCACCCTGAAGGTCATCGCCGACACCGCGGTGGACCCGAAGTTTGGCACGGGCGTCATCAAGGTCACGCCCGGCCACGACCCCACGGACTTCGAGATCGGACGGCGCCACAACCTTCCCACGCGCACGGTCATCGGCTTCGATGGACGGATGACCGCGGAGGCGGGCAGGTACGCCGGGCTCGACCGCTTCGAGGCGCGCAAGCGCATCGTGGAGGACATGCAGGCCCTGGGACTGATCGAGCGCATCGAGCCGTACCGCCACGCGGTGGGCGTGTGCTATCGCTGCAAGACGGTGGTGGAGCCGCTCATCTCGCGCCAGTGGTACGTCAATGTCAAACCGCTGGCCGAAGTCGCCATCAAGGCGGTGCGGGCGCGGCGCATCAAGATGCACCCGCGGCCGTGGATCAAGACCTACTACCACTGGATGGAGAATATCCGGCCCTGGACCATCTCGCGCCAGCTCTGGTGGGGCCACCGGATTCCCGCCTGGTACTGCGACGCGGACGGCAGCGTGCACGTCTCGCGCACCGACCTCGACCGAGTGCCCGAAGTGCGGCGGCCCGCTTCGCCAGGATCCCGACGTGCTCGACACGTGGTTCTCCTCCGGCCTCTGGCCCTTCTCCACCCTGGGCTGGCCGGAAGAGACCGACCGACCTCAAGACCTTCTATCCCACCGACGTCCTGATCACGGGGCCCGATATCCTGTTCTTCTGGGTCGCGCGCATGATCATGCTGGGCATGCACTTCATGGACGACGTGCCGTTCCGTGACGTGTACCTCCATGCCATCGTGCGCGACGCGGAAGGGCAGAAGATGTCCAAGTCCAAGGGGAACGTGGCCGACCCGGTGGTGGTCATGGAGAAGTTCGGCACCGACGCCTTCCGGTTCACCCTGGCCGCCCTCGCCGGTCTCGGGCGGGACATCCGGATCAGCGAGGAGCGCATCGAGGGTTATCGCAACTTCGCCAACAAGATCTGGAACGCCTCGCGCCTCGTCCTGAGCAATCTCGAGGGCTACGATCCGGCCCTCGCCCGGAAGGGCACGCCGTCCATCGCCGACCGGTGGATCAAGAGCCGCCTTCACGCCACCATCGCCACCGTCCGGAAATCGCTCGACACCTTCCGGTTCAACGACGCGGCCATGGCCGTGTACCAGTTTCTCTGGAACGAGTTCTGCGACTGGTATCTCGAGATCGCCAAGCGCAGCCTCTACCAGACCGAGGACCGGGTGGCGCGCGCGGTGACCCAGCACACGCTGGTGGAGACGCTCGAGACCACCCTCCGGCTGCTCCATCCCTTCATGCCCTTCATCTCGGAGGACATCTGGCAGCGCCTGCCCGCGCGGCGGGCGGGGCGAGGACCGACGGAGTCGATCGTGGTCGCGCCCTTCCCAAGGCCGGTCGCAAGGGTCGCGACGAAGCCGCGGAGAGGGAGATGATGCACGTGATCGGCGTGGTGAGCGCCATCCGGACGGCGCGCAGCGAGAGCCGGATCTCCCCGCGCTGGAAGTGGAGGTGACGGTGCGCCCCTCGGAGGAGGCGGCCGATCTGCTCATGTCGGCCACGCCGCTCATCGGCGCCCTCGCCAAGGCGAGAGTGACGGTGGCTCCCGATGCGGAACGGCCGTCCCAGTCCGCCCACGTCGTCGCCTCGGGCATCGACGTGTACGTGCACCTGGCCGGCGTGGTGGATCTCGCCGCCGAGCGCGCGCGCCTGAGCAAGGAGATCGAGCGGGCGCGCAAGGAGATCGCGTTCCTCGAAGGCAAGCTCGGCCGGGCCGACTTCGTCCAGCACGCGCCGGCCGAGGTCGTGGCGCGGGAGCGAGGGCGCCTCGACGAGCAGCAACAGATTCTCGCCAAGCTCAGCTCGAGCCTGTCGGCGCTCGTTTGAGTCTTCCCGGCCCGGCGAGGCGTCTCGGCCACACCCTCCACGCGCTGGGCACGGTCGATTCGACACAGATCGTCGCGGCCCGCCTCGCCGCGTCGGGGGCTCCGGAGGGCACGGTGGTCACCGCCCTTCACCAGACGGAGGGCAGGGGACGGCGCGGGCGCCCGTGGCTCGACAAGGACGGGGAGAGCCTGCTCATGTCCGTCGTCCTCCGGCCGCCCGTATCGCCGGGCCAGGCTCCCCAGCTGTCCCTGGTGGCCGCGGTGGCCATCGTCGATGCGCTCCGGACATTCGGGGACCTTCCGGTGGCCATACGCTGGCCGAATGACGTCATGGTGGGCGAGCGGAAAATCTGCGGCATGCTTCCCGAAGCGGCCACCTCGGGGCCGGGGCGATCGGCCACCTCGTCCTGGGTATCGGGTTGAACGTCAACCAGGCGGCCTTCCCCGAGCAGTTGTCGGCGCTCGCCACCTCGCTACGGATGGAGACAGGGCGCGCCCACGATCTCGCCGAGGTGAGGGAAGCCGTGCTGGCCGCTCTCGATCACCGGTACGCGTGCTTTCTCGCCACGGGCGTGGAGGGCCTCCGCGAAGCATGGCTCGAGCGCTCCCAGAGCATAGGCCGCCGCGCCCGCGCGGGCGACGGGCGGACGGGCGTGGCTGTCGACCTGGCCGACGACGGCGCGCTGCGTGGTGCGAATGGAGGATGGCGAGACGGTGCGAATCCTCGCAGGCGACGTGACCATGGAGGCCGCCGATGCTGCTCGTCATTGAGGTCGGCAATACCAACACGAAGATCGGCGTATTCAACGGACCGCGCCTGCTCGCATCGTGGCGTCTCACCACGCGGCGCGAGCAGACGGCCGACGAGTACGGCGTCTTCATCCAGACGCTGCTCAGCACGCGGGGCATAGAGCGGCCGCAATTCACGGGGGTGGCCATCTCCAACGTGGTGCCGCCGGTGCAGCAGGCGCTGGAGGCGATGGCCGACTCGTACTTTGGGATCCAGCCCTTCACCGTCGAGCCGGGGCGGATCGACGCGGTGCCCTCCTCGTCGACGCGCCCCACGAGGTGGGCGCGGACCGCCTGTGCGACATCGTGGGCGGCGTCACCCTGTACGGCAAGCCCCTCATCGTGGTCAACTTCGGCACGGCCACCACCTTCGATTGCGTGAACGCGCGCGGGGAGTTCGTGGGCGGAGCGATCGCCCCCGGCCTCATCACCGCGTCCGAAGCGCTGATCTCGCGGACGGCGCGTCTCTATCGCGTCGAGCTGCTCCAGCCGAAGGAGGCCATCGGCCGCAACACCATCACGAACATCCAGTCGGGCGTCATGTACGGCTGGGCCGGCCTCGTGGACGGACTGGTGGATCGCATGCGCTCCGAATTGGGCGCGCAGGTGAAGGTGGTGGCCACGGGCGGGCTCGCCGAGCAGATGCGCGGGGTCTCGCGCTGCATCGATCTCGTCGATCCGGACCTCACGCTCCAGGGATTGCGCACCATCTGGGAAATGGCGCATCCGACCAACGTGAGGTGAGGCGAAGCGTGTTGACACCCGAGGGGCCACTCGTATACTCCCCTAAATACAGTGGGGTCGAGGCGGCGGTTCTCTATATACGGGGCCTGAGGGCCGGGCGAGGCTGCTCGGGTCTGGAGAGGACGACAGCGCATGGGCATGTGGGTGGGGCGCGGGCGCAAGGCCCGGGCGGCGTACGGCTTCGACGATATCGCGCTGGTACCTGGAGCGCTCACCATCAACCCCAACGAAGTGGATATCTCGTGGGAGCTTTGCGGCCATCGCTTCCAGATCCCCATCATCGCGGCGGCCATGGACGGCGTGGTCAGCCCGCGGCTCGCCATCGAGATGGGACGGCTGGGCGGCCTGGCCGTGCTCAACCTCGAGGGCATCTTCTCCCGCTACGAGAATCCCGACGAAGTTCTCGACCGCATCACCTCGGCCAGCCTCGAGGAAGCGACCAAGATCATCCAGGGTATCTACGGCGAGCCCATCAAGGAAGACCTGATCCACAAGCGCATCTCGGAGATCAAGAAGGGTGGCGGGCCGGTCATGGTCTCGGCCATACCCCAGCGTGCCGAGCGCTTCGCCAAGATCGCCGAGGAGGCGGGCGCGGACTTCTTCGTGGTGCAGTCCACGGTGACCACCGCGCGTCACGTGGCCAGCGAGTACACGCCGATGGATCTGCGTGAGCTCAAGAAGCACCTGTCCATTCCCCTGATCGTCGGCAATACCGTGACGTACGAAGCCTGTCTCGAGCTGATGGAGTGCGGAGTGGACGCCATGCTCATCGGGGTGGGCCCCGGCGCCGCCTGCACGAGCCGTGAAGTGCTGGGCCTCGGCGTGCCCCAGGTGACGGCCACCGCGGACTCCGCGGCCGCGCGGGACTTTTACTACAAGCGGACCGGGCGCTACGTGCCGATCATCACGGATGGCGGGATGACCACGGGTGGGGATATCTGCAAGGCCTTCGCCTCCGGCGCCGACGCGGTGATGATCGGCTCCGCCTTCGCGCGCGCCCAGGAAGCTCCGGGCCGCGGGTATCACTGGGGCATGGCCACGCCGCACTCGAACCTGCCGCGCGGCACGCGCATCCGCGTCGGCGTCTCGGGCACCCTCGAGCAGATTCTCTTCGGACCCGCCTTTACCGAGGACGGCACGCTCAACCTGGTGGGGGCGATCCGCACCTGCATGGGCTCGGTGGGGGCCCAGAACATCAAGGAGCTTCAGCAGACCGAGCTCATCATCGCGCCGTCCATCAAGACCGAAGGCAAGGTGTTCCAGCGGGCCCAGAAGCTGGGCACGCCTCGCTAGGAGGACGTACGAGCACAGCCGTACGCGTAGAGCGGCCCCCGATGAGCGCTTGCGCGAAGAAGCCGTCAACCGGCGTCCCGTCTATCGAAGGCTTGCGCGAAGAGGCCAAACCGCCAACCGGCGTCGTCCACGTTTAACTTTCGGATCAGATGAACAAGATCTGCGTCCTGGATTTCGGTGCCCAGTACAGTCAGCTGATCGCCCGCCGCATTCGTGAGATGTCCGTGTACTCGGAAATCGTCCCGTGCACGGAGCCGCTCGAGAAAATCCTTTCCCAGGGCTACCAGGGCATCGTCCTCTCCGGCGGCCCATCCAGCGTCTACGACGCGGGCGCACCGCTTCCCGACCGGCGGCTGTTCGAAGCCGGGATTCCCGTCCTCGGCATCTGCTACGGCATGCAGGCCATGGGCTATCTCCTGGGTGGTGAGGTGGTGCCGGCCGAGCGGCGCGAGTACGGTCCTGCGGACTTTCGACTCGAAGGCGGAGGCGGCCTTCTCGATGGCGTCCAGCCCGAGCACGAAGGCCGTATCCGGGTCTGGATGAGCCACGGCGACACGGTGATGAAGCCGCCTCCGGGGTTCGTCCCGCTCGGCTCCACCGACAACTGCCCGGTGGCCGCCATGGCCGATACCCGGCGCCGGCTCTATGGCGTCCAGTTCCACCCCGAAGTCGCGCATACCGCTCAGGGCAAGACGGTGCTCCGCAATTTCCTGGCGGCGTGCGGAGCCACCGGCGACTGGTCGATGACCTCGTTCATCGATACCGAGGTCGCGGCCATCAGGCAGAGGGTCGGCTCCGACCGCGTCCTGTGCGCGCTGTCCGGGGGCGTCGACTCCTCGGTGGTGGCTGTCCTCCTCCACAAGGCCATAGGGGATCAGCTCACGTGCCTCTTTGTCGACAATGGACTCCTCCGCAAGGGCGAGGCGGAGGCCGTGGTGGCGACCTTCAGGGATGCCTTCAAGATCAATCTGATCCATGTTGACGCAAGTAAGCGATTTCTAGATCGCCTGGTCGATATCATGGATCCAGAGACCAAGCGCAAGCGTATCGGGAACGAGTTCATCGCCGTCTTCGAGGAGGAAGCCCGGAAGCTCGGCGAGATCCCGTGGCTCGCCCAGGGGACGCTCTATCCCGACGTCATCGAATCCGTATCGTTCAAGGGGCCGTCGGCCGTCATCAAGACTCACCACAACGTGGGCGGTCTGCCCCCGGACATGAAGTTCAAGCTCATCGAGCCGCTCCGCGAGCTCTTCAAGGACGAGGTGCGCGAGGTCGGCGCCTTGCTCGGACTGCCGCAACGACATCATCTGGCGGCAGCCCTTCCCGGGCCCGGGCCTCTCCATCCGTGTCCTCGGCGAAGTGAACGAGGAGCGCCTCGACGTCCTCCGCGAAGCCGACGCCATCGTGCAAGAGGAAGTCCGGCGCGCCGGTCTGGAGCGGGACATCTGGCAATCGTTCGCCGTGCTCCTGCCCGTGCGCACGGTCGGCGTCATGGGCGACTTCCGGACCTACGCCCAGGTGATCGCGCTGCGCGCGGTGACGAGCCAGGATGCCATGACCGCGGACTGGGCGCGGCTGCCCTATGAGCTGCTGGGGCGGATCTCCTCCCGCATCATCAACGAGGTCAAGGGCGTGAACCGCGTGGTCTACGACATCTCCTCCAAGCCCCCAGCACGATCGAATGGGAGTAGCGGGCGCCGGCAAGAACGGCGCCCCGCGCGCCGACTTCGTCCACCTCCACGTTCATTCCGAGTACAGCCTCCTCGACGGGGCCGCCCAGCTCGAGAAGATCGAGCGGGTGGAGGGGCAGGGGAAGAAGGAAAAGGACGTGGGCCTCATCGCCCGCGCCGCCGAGCTCGGCTTTCCCGCCCTCGCCCTCACTGATCACGGCAATCTCTTCGGGGCCATCGACTTCTACGCGGCGTGCAAGCAGTCGGGCATCAAGCCCATCATCGGATCCGAGCTCTACGTCGCCCCGGGCAGCCGCTTCGAGCGCTCGGGGCAGGACGGCGGCTACGAGGGCGCGAGCCACGCCACCGTTCTCGTGAGGAACGAGACGGGCTATCGCAACCTGATCAAGCTCGTCTCCAAGGCCTACCTCGAGGGCTTCTACTACAAGCCCCGGGTGGACCACGAGCTTCTCGCCCAGCACGCCGACGGCCTCCTCGTGCTCTCGGGCTGCCTCAACTCCGAGGTGAGCCGTCAGCTCTCGGCAGGTGACGAGGCCAAGGCGCGCGAGACGGCGGGCTGGTACCAGGAAGTGTTCGGCAAGGATTTCTACTTCATGGAAATCCAGTCGCACGGGATCGAGGAGCAGAGCCGGGTGACCGAGGGCACGGTGCGCCTCGCGCAGGAGCTGGGGGCGCCCCTCTGCGGTACCAACGATTCGCACTACGTGGACGCGGGCCACGCCAAGGCCCACGAGGCGCTCCTCTGCATCCAGACCGGCGCGGCCATGAGCGACCCCGGCCGGTGGCGCTTCTCCACGGAGGAGTTCTATCTCAAGTCGGCCGACGAGATGCGCTCCGTCTTCAAGCGACCTGCCCGAGGCGTACCGCAACACCCTCGCGGTGGCCGAGCGCTGCGATCTCGCCCTGAGCTTCGGACAGTTCCACCTGCCCAAGTACGACGTGCCCGACGGCTACACCCTGGACTCCTACCTGGAGCACCTGGCCTTCGAGGGCTCCGGCGCCGCTACGGCGGCTCACCCGCCGATGCGGTGGTGGAGCGTCTGCGCTACGAGCTGTCCATCGTGACCAAGATGGGCTTCTCCGGCTACTTCCTCGTGGTGTGGGATTTCATCGCCTTCGCCCGGCGCCAGGGCATCGCGGTGGGACCGGGCCGCGGCTCGTCGGCGGGCTCGCTCGTCGCCTACTGCCTCGGCATCACCAACGTCGACCCCGTGGGCTATGGCCTCCTCTTCGAGCGCTTCTCAATCCCGAGCGGATCTCCATGCCCGATATGGACATCGACTTCGCGGACGACCGGCGCGACGAAGTCATCAAGTACGTCGCCGACCGCTACGGCGCGGATCGGGTCGCCCACATCATCACCTTCGGGACCATGGGGGCGAAGGCGGTGATCCGGGACGTGGCGCGGGTGCATGGGCTTTTCGTTTGGTGAGGCGGACCGCATCGCCAAGCTCGTGCCCGGCTTTCCCCTCAACATCACCCTCGACGATGCCCTCGAGAAGTCCCCGCCGCTCGCCGAGCAGGTGAAGCGCGATCAGCGGGTGGGAGAGCTGTGGGCGGTGGCCCGCGCCCTCGAGGGATGCACCCGGCACGCCTCCGTCCATGCCTCGGCCGTGGTCATCTCCGACGAGCCGCTCATGGAGCGCGTGCCCCTCTACAAGGACCCCAAGCGGCCCGAGCTCATCACGGGCTTCGCCATGGGCCCGATCGAGAAGCTGGGCCTGCTCAAGATGGACTTCCTCGGCCTGCGCACGCTCACCGTCATCGCGGACGCGGCCCGTCTCGTCAAGGAGTCGAAGGGAATCGACCTCGATCCGGAGGCCCTGCCCCTCGACGATGCCAAGGCGTACCAGATTCTCGCCGAGGCGAGAACCTTCGGCGTGTTCCAGCTGGAGTCGGCGGGCATGCGGGATGCGCTGAAGAGTCTCAAGCCCACGCGCATCCAGGACATCATCGCCATGGTCGCCCTCTACCGGCCGGGGCCGATGGAGCTGATCCCGGAGTTCGTCAACCGGAAGCACGGCCGCGCCCCCATCACGTACGAGCATCCCCTCATGGAGCGCCATCTCCAGGAGACGTACGGGATCATGATCTACCAGGAGCAGGTGATGGGGCTGGCCGCCGACCTCGCCGGCTTCACCCTCGGCGAGGCCGACACCCTCCGCAAGGCCATGGGGAAGAAGGACCGGGAGCTCATGGCCGCGCAGAAGGCCAAGTTCCTCGTGGGCTGCCGCGCCAACCAGGTCGATGGGAAGAAGGCCGAGCGCATCTGGGATCTCATCGAGAAGTTCGCCGGCTACGGCTTCAACAAGTCCCACGCCGCCTGCTACGGCCTCGTCGCGTACCAGACCGCCTACTTCAAGGCCAATCACCCCGTCGAGTTCATGGCCGCCCTGCTCACCTCGGAAATGGAGAAGACGGACAAGATCGTGCAGTACATGGAAGAGTGCCGCAGCATGGGCCTGCGCGTCGAGGCGCCCGACGTGAATGTGTCGGGGCCCCGCTTCACCGTGGCCGCCGAGGTGATCCACTTCGGGCTCGCCGCCATCAAGAACGTCGGGGGCGCGGCCATCGACTCCATCGTCAAGACGCGCGAGCAGGACGGGCCCTTCCCCTCCCTCGCCGACTTCTGCGCCCGGGTCGACCTCCGGCTGGTCAACCGCCGCGTGGTGGAGAGCCTGATCAAGGCGGGCGCCTTCGACTCCTCCGCGGGACGCGGGCCGGTCTCCTCTCCGGCCTCGATCAGGCCATGGAAGCAGGGCAGCGGAGCCAGCGCGACCGCGAGGAGGGGCAGGCCTCGCTCTTCGAGAGTCTCGGCGGACCCAAGGCCGCTCCGGCCGCCCCGGCGCGCGACGCGGGAGCGCTCGTGCCGGAATGGCCGAGGGAAGAGCTGCTCGCGGGCGAAAAGGAGGTGCTCGGCTTCTACTCTCCGGGCATCCGCTCGATGAGTACCGAGACCTGACCCAGCGCCTCAAGACCATCTCGTCCGCCGAGCTCGCCGCGCGGCCGGCCGCCGCGCAGGTGCGTCTCCTCGGCTTGGTCACCGGGCTGACGGAGAACGCGACGAAGAGCGGCAACCGCATGGCCTTCGCGACGCTCGAGTTGGTTGATGGCTCAGTGCCCCTCACGGTATTTCCCGAGCCCTATCGCGCCTGCTCGGTGGCCCTCCGCTATCACGGACCGGTGCTCGTGCGCGGGCGCGTCGACGACAGCGACAAGGGACGCGTGGTGCTCGCGGAAGAGGTGAAGCCGCTCGACGAGGCAACGGTGGCCGCGGCGCGGGCGGCCCAGAACGGCGGCACGACCCTGCCTAAGAGCCCCGGAGCGGAACGCCCACGACGGCGGAGGCGCCGTCGCGCGAGGCCACCGCGCATACCTGCCGCGTGCGCGTGCGCCCCGGGCCCACGGGAGCGGACGAGATGCTGGCGGAGGTCCGGCGCATCTGTGAGTCGCATCCGGGATCCACGCCACTCTTCGTCCACGTGCTGCTTGCCGATCAGGAAGTGGTGGTGCGGGCCAAGGGCCTTCTCCGTCGCGCCGGAGGCGCAGCTCGTGGCGAAAGTCGAAGGCCTGCTCGGGCCGGGCAGTATACTCGTCGAATATGCCGGACGAGCTTGATTTCGAACGACCGCTCCTGGAGCTCGAGAATCGCATCAGTGAGCTGCGCGCCTCCGGGGATTCGAAAGCCACGCGCGACGAAGTCGGCAAGCTCCAGGAGCGCCTCCTCCGGCAGCAGCGGAAAGTCTACGGCGGACTGACGCCCTGGCAGCGGGCGCAGATCGCCCGCCATCCGAAGCGCCCGCACACCCTCGATCTCTTTCGCCTGCTCCTCGAAGACTTCGTGGAGCTCCACGGAGACCGGGTCTTCGGCGACGACAAGGCCATCGTGGGCGGCCTCGCCCGCTTCGACGGGGAGCCGGTGGTGGTGATGGGACACCAGAAGGGGCGCGACACGCGCGAGAACATCGCGCGGAACTTCGGCATGCCGCATCCCGAGGGCTATCGCAAGGCCCTCCGCCTCATGGAGCTGGCGGCCAAGTTCGGCAAGCCCATCCTGACCTTCATCGACACGCCGGGCGCCTACCCGGGTCTGGGCGCGGAGGAGCGCGGGCAGGGCGAGGCCATCGCGCGCAACCTCCGCGAGATGGCCGGCCTGGGGACGCCCATCGTCTGTGTCGTCACCGGCGAGGGTGGGAGCGGCGGCGCCCTTGCCATCGGGGTGGGCAATCGCGTCCTCATGCTCGAGCACGCGATCTACTCGGTCATCTCACCCGAAGGGTGCGCGGCCATCCTGTGGGGCGAGGCCTCCAAGGCGCCGGAGGCGGCCGAGCTGATGCGCGTGACTGCGCCGGATCTCCTGCGTCTCGGCGTCATCGACGGTATCGTGCCCGAGCCGGTGGGCGGCGCGCATCGCAACTGGGAGGAGACGGCGGAAAATCTCCGCGGGGCCCTCCGCAGATCGCTGCAGGAGCTCCGATCGCGGAGCGCCGGAGAGCCTGGTGGCGGACCGCTACGAGAAGTTCCGCAAGATCGGCGTCTTCGCGGACAACGGCTGAGCACTGCCCGAAGTTTGACAGCCCTCGATGCCGATGCTAACGTAAGTGCCGATCTTTTATGCCAAAACTCCATCTGATCACCTACGGCTGCCAGATGAACGAGTACGACTCGGAGCGGGTGGCCGGTCTGCTCAAGGACGAGCGCTACGAGCTGACCGAGCTTCCCGAGGAGGCCGACCTCATCCTCCTCAACACCTGCGCCATCCGGGAGAAGGCCGAAGACAAGGTGCTTCTCGCGCCTCGGGCAGCTCCGGATCCTCAAGCAGGAGCGGCCGCATCTCATGATCGGCGTCATGGGCTGCATGGCGCAGCTGTGGAAAGGCAAGATCCAGGAGCGCGCGCCCCACGTGGATCTGGTCTTCGGCTCGGCCGCGGTCGCGCGGGTGGGCGAGATGATCGCGCGGGTGCGCGCCAGCGCGGCGCGCCGGTGCTCGAGACGGGCGAGGCCCCGCTCATCAAGCTCACCGCCAAGCCTGACCGTCCGGGTCAGCTCAAGGCCTTCGTCACGGTGATGGAAGGCTGCGAGAAGTTCTGCACCTTCTGTGTGGTGCCGGTGACCCGCGGGCGCGAGCGCAGCCACGCCCCGCCGCCATCCTCGCGGAGATCCGGGAGCTCGCGGCCGCCGGAGTGCGCGAGGTCACGCTCCTCGGGCAGACCGTCAATGCCTACGGACGCGATCTGACGCCGGCCACCGATCTCGCCGCCCTGCTCGAGCTCGTGAACGAGGTGGAAGGCATCGACCGGATTCGCTTCTACCACGTCGAATCCCTACAACCTGACCCCGCGCCTCATCCGGGCCATCCGCGACGTGCCGAAGGTGGTCGAGTACCTCCACCTGCCGCTCCAGTCGGGCTCGGACCGCATGCTCGAGCGGCATGAACCGCGGCTACACGCGCGCCCGCTACCTCGAGCTCATCGACGAGCTGGTGGAGACGGTGCCCGACATCGCGCTGTCCACCGATCTCATCGTGGGCTTTCCCGGCGAGAGCGAGGCGGACTTCGAGGAGACGGTGGCGGTGGTGGAGCGGGTGCGCTACGACAACGTCTTCGCCTTCCGCTACTCGCGCCGGCCCGGCACTCCCGCGGCGGACATGGCCGATCAGGTGCCCGACGAGGTCAAGGCGCGGCGGAACACGCGCGTGCTCGAGGTGGCGGAGCGGGTGGGCGCGGAGCGGAGCCGGGCCCTCGAGGGCCGGGTGATGCCCGTGCTCGTGGACGGGCGCTCCCGGAAGGACCCGGCAGAGATGACGGGACGCACCCGCTGCAATCGCGTGGTCAACTTCGACGCTCACGGCCGCGAGCTCCTGGGCCGGACCGTGCACGTGCTCGTCACCCGAGGCGCTGCCGCACAGCCTGCGCGGCGAGCTGGCGGGCGCCGGTGCGGGAGAGCGCGTGCTCGCCGCTACCGCGGTTTAGAGGAGGAGGACGCCCATGTGGCTCGAGATGAAGGTGAAGGGGTTGGCGCTCGATCCTCTCTCCAACATGCCGATCATCATCCTGCGCGACGAGGAGGAGAAGCGCTCGCTGCCCATCTGGGTCGGCCTCTTCGAGGCCAACGCCATCGCGCTCGAGCTCGAGAAGATCCCCACGCCGCGGCCCATGACCCACGACCTGATCAAGAACATCCTCGAGTCGCATCGACGCCCGCGTGGTCAAGGTCGAGGTCAATGACCTGCGCGAGAACACCTTCTTCGCGGTCATCCACCTCCAGCTGGGCTCGGCGGAGATCGCGGTGGACTCGCGCCCGTCGGATGCCATCGCCCTCGCCCTGCGCGTGGCCGCGCCCATCTTCGTCGACGAGGAAGTGGTGGCCAAGGCCAAGAACGTGGAGGTGGCCAAGGAACAGGAGTTGCGGGGCCAGCAAGGCCGACGATCAGGCCAAGATCAAGGAATGGCTCGACTCCATCAAGCCCGGGGACTTCGGCAGGATCGAACGTGGCCGCGATCCCAATGCTCCGGATGACGTAGCGGATGCGCGTTGGCCTCTTCACCAACAACTACCTGCCGTTCCGCGGGGGCGTCACCACCGCGGTAGAGACGCTGCGCCGGGGGCTCGAAGCGCTCGGGCACAGCGTGTGGGTGTTCGCGCCGCGCGTGGAGGCGCCTCACGCCGATCCGGCCTTCGTGTTCCGGTATGCCTCCGCGCCCGCCCCCACCTATCCCGGCTTCGCCATTCCGCTGCCGTTCTCGCGACGCCTGAGCCGCGCCGCCCGCGACGCTCGAGTTGGATGTCGTGCACGCCCAGCACCCGTTTCTCCTCGGCGTCACCGCCCGCCGTCTCGCCCGGGCCGAAGGCCGGCCCGCTCGTGTTCACGTACCACACGCGCTACGAGAAGTACGCCCACTACGTGCCGCTGCCCGAGCGCCTGGTCGCCGCCGCCGCCGTGCGGCTCGCCTCCCGCTTCGCCGACTCGGCGGACCTGGTCGTTGCCCCTTCCGCCCGTATCGCGGAGAGCCTCGCTGCGGGCGGGGTGACATCGCCCATCGCCGCCGTGCCGACCGGGGTGCCCCTCGATCTGTTCTGCCCCGGCGATCGTGGTGAAGCGCGCCGCACCCTCGGGCTGCCCGAGGGCGTGCCGCTCTGTCTCTACGTTGGACGCCTCGATCGCGAGAAGAGCGTGGAGCGCGTGATCGACGCCTTCGGCTCGATCGCGGGCGCGGTGTCGGGGGCGCGGCTCCTCCTCGTCGGGCAGGGGAGTCACGAGACAGCCCTCGAGCGCCTGGCTGCGGCGAGTCCGCGCGCGCGGCCATCGACTTCACGGGTTCCGTGGTCCGCGAGGAGCTGCCGCCGTACTACCGCGCGGCCGATCTCTTCCTCTTCTCGTCCGAGACGGAGACGCAGGGTCTCGTGCTGGCCGAGGCGCATGCCTGCGCGCTGCCCGCCGTCGCGGTGCGGGCGTCGGGCGTGGACGAGGTGGTGAGAGACGGCGAGACCGGTCTCCTGACCAAGAGCGACGCCCAGGACCTGGCGGATGCCGCCATCGGTCTTCTCCTCGACGCCGATCGTCGCCTCGGCATGGGCCGCGCCGCGCGGGAGCTCGCCGAGCGCGACTTCTCCGCCATGCGCCAGGTCGAGGTCATGGCGGGACTCTACCGCCGCCTGCTCAGCGCCGGGTCGTGACCCCCGCCGCCGCGACGCTACCTGCGGGCCGCCTTCCAGCCCGCGTGGAGCCCGAGCGCCGGCGATCCAGGTCGTCGCGGGCTTCTTCGCCCCCGATCCGCGGGCGCGCACCCTCGCTCCGCGTGCTCGTCTCGTATCCCGAGGTGCGCTTCGTGCTTCCCGACCGGGTGGGACTGGAGGCCGCGGCCGATGCTCGGCTCATCGACACCCTCATGCGCTTCGTGGGCCGGCAGTCCTGGCTCGTGACCGGAGTGACCGTGGGATGACCGGTCCGATGATCTGGAATCGCGAGATGGAGACGGCGCCGCGCGCCACCATGCGCGCGCTCCAGGCGGAGCGTCTGCGGGCGCGCCTGCGCGTGGGCCGTCGAGCGGGTTTCCGTTCTATCGAAACGCCTTCGCGGCCCGTGGCGTCGACGTGGGGACGATCAAGGGCGTCGACGACCTGCAGCGGCTGCCCTTCACCGTCAAGGCCGATCTGCGCGATCAGTACCCGTGGGGCCTCTTCGCGGTGCCGCAGGCCGAGCTGGCGCGCATCCACGCCTCCTCCGGCACCAAGGGCAAGCCCACCGTGGTCGGCTACACGCGGGGCGACCTCGAGATCTGGCGGGAGGTGATGGCGCGGTCCCTCGCCGCGGGGGCGCCGAGCCCGGCCAGCTGATCCAGATTGCCTACGGCTACGGTCTCTTCACGGGAGGGCTGGGCTTTCACGACGGTGCCGAGCACATGGGGCTGACCGTGGTGCCCGTGTCGTCGGGGAACACCTTGCGGCAGATCCTGCTCCTCCAGGATTTTCGGCCCCAAGGCCTGGCCTGCACGCCGTCTTTTGCCCTGCACATCGGTGAGTCGATGCGAGAGCAGGGACTCGATCCGCGGGGCGTGGGCCTCCGCTACGGCCTGTTCGGCGCCGAGCCCTGGACGGACGCCATGCGGCTCCAGCTGGAAGCGCTGTGGGGCATCGTGGCCGTGGACTTCTACGGGCTGAGCGAGATCATCGGTCCCGGGGTGGCGGTGGAATGCGCGGCAGCGCGGCGGGGCCTCCACATCGCCGAGGATCATTTCCTGCCCGAGGTGATCGATCCCGCGTCGGGCGAGCCGCGGCCCGCGGGCGCGGAAGGCGAGCTGGTGCTCACCTGTCTCACCAAGCAGGCGCTGCCCATGATCCGCTACCGCACGGGCGACGTGACCGCGCTCGATCCCGAGCCTTGCCGCTGCGGCCGCACCTCGATCCGCATGGCGCGGATCAAGGGACGGAGCGACGATATGCTGGTGATCAAGGGCGTCAACGTCTACCCCTCCCAGCTGGAGGCGGCGCTCTTGACGGTGTCCGACCTCGCCCCGCACTATCAGCTCGTGGTGGACCGGAGCCACGGCTTCCCGATCATCTCGGTGCACGTCGAGCCCACCCCGGAGCGCGTGAGCGCATGGGGCGGCTTCGACTCGCGCCGGCCCGAAGTGGCCGCGCTCGCCGCTGCGGGTGGGCGAGCTCCTGCGGGCGCACCTGGGCCTCAACCCCGAAGTGGTCATCGTCCCGCCCAAGACCATCCCGCGCAGCGAGGGGAAGGCGGTGCGGGTCGTGGAAAGGAGAGCACCATGAGCCAGCGAGTCACGGAGGCGGAGCTCCTCGCCCGGATCGAGCGCGGGGAGCGCGTGGAGTCGGCGGAGGAGATGACGGAGGCGTACCGCGACAACCTCGTTCACCTCATGACCATGCAGGCCGACTCGGAGCTGGCCGGCGGCTACGGCTACGTGCCGTGGATCATGAAGGCGCCCGGCGTCGACGAGAAGCACGTGGTGGCCCAGATCGTCAAGGACGAGCATCGCCACGCCTCGGTCATGTACGGGCTGCTTGCCGACCTCGGAGTGGACGTGGACGCGCATGTCGGGCCCACGACGAGGCCTTCGCCATGCGCATCGACGCCTCCGCGGACATCGGGACCGCCCGCATCACCGCCGACAAGCGCGTGAACATCTTCTACTACCCGATCGACACCTGGGCGGATTTCATCTTCTTCAACTTCTGCATGGACCGCGGGGCGGGGCACCAGCTGGAAGACGTGCGCCAGTGCTCCTACGGCCCGTGGGCGCGGGCCATCGAGGGCATCTTCAAGGAGGAGAAGTTCCACATCCGCCACGGCGAGTTCTGGGTCAGGAAGCTGGCCGAGGATCCCGCGACGCGGGACGAGGCGCAGGCCACGCTCGACAAGTGGTACATCCGCACCATGAACATCTTCGGCCGGCCCGGCTCGCCCGAAACGCCGTGTACCGGCAGTACCGCCTCAAGCTGCGCGACAACGACGAGGTCCGCCAGGCCTTCGCCGACGAGGTGCGAGACAAAGCGCAGGCGGTGGGACTCACCGTGCCCGAGTGGAAGCCCGTGTGGGACCGGCTCCCCGAAGAGGCGCAGATTCCAGGGTAGGGGCGTGCGCCGAGCGACGGCAGCCTTCTTCGCGATCGCCCTCGTCATGGTTGCCCTGCCCGCGGCCGGCCAGAGCGGCCGCCAGGTCAAGGTCGTCCTCGAGTTCGAGCAGCGGGGCCAGGAGACGCGCCAGGGCGCCCAGGGGAAGGGCAGCGTGGTGATCCAGGACGGCAAGGCCCGCGGCCGGGGCGGGGTGGCCGTCGAGGACACCACCACGCGGACCACCCGGACGAGCGGCGTGTTCACCGTGGTCCAGGACGGCGGCACGTCGTCCATGATGGTCGCGAGCGACGTGCCCTACACCGAGGTGGCGTGGTTCCGGGACTACGCCACCGGTCAGGGCTACGTGGCGCAGGGGACGGCCTGGCAGCGCGTGGGCACGACCCTCGTGGTCAATCCGACCATCCTCGCCAACGGGCAGATCCGGGTGCGCCTCGTGCCCCAGGTCAGCTACTTCACCCCCGAAGGTGCCGGGAGCGTCGAGTTCAACGAGGCGGCCACCGAGGTCATCGTTCCCAACGGGCGAGCGATGCGGATCGGCGGCGGCACGCGTGGCGTCAACCAGGTCACGCGGCAAATTCTCGGCTATCGCGAGCAGCAATCATCGAGCGAGTCGAGCTTCATCCTGACCGCGACCATCCAGTGACCGCTGCCTCGGGAGAGCCCATACCGGAGAGCTCGCGGCGCGGGTGCAGGACGATCCCTGGGCGCGAGCCCTCGGCGTCGAATACCTCGAGGTCCGGCGCGGCTACTGCCGCCTCGGCCTCGCCCTCCAGCCTCACATGGTCAACTTCCAGGGCTTTCCCCACGGCGGCGTCATCTTCTCCGTGGCCGACATCGCCTTCGGCACCGCCTGCAACTCTCACGGTGAGCCCGCGGTGGCGTTGAGCATGACCATCAGCTACCTGACCGCGGTGGCGGCGGGGTCGCAGCTCTTCGCCGAAGCCCGGCAGGTGAAGCAGGGCAGGCGCGCCGGATTCTACGAGGTGACGGTGAGCACGGACGGCGGAACCCTCGTGGCGGAGGTCCATGGCGTCGCTCACCGCGTGACGCGTTGATCTGTGGTTTGACATAATACCTCTTATCAGACATAGCGGAACTCAGGCGACGAGGCAACTCGCGGGCTCGAAAGCCGGAAGAATCAGGGTTTGGCGGGAGACTGCAGGCTCGCCATCCGGGAGCGGAACTCCTCGGCGCGGCGGCTGTCCGGCAGGTCCTTCAACAGGCGCTGATAGGTCTCGATCGCCGCCGCGCCTTGCCTCAAGGTCCTGAGCGCGGGCAATGTCCAGCATGGCTTCTTCGTAGAGGAAGCTCTTAGGGTTTGAGCCGCTAATAGCCGCCTGATAGGCCTTTTCGGCCGCCTCGTAAGTTCTTCTCGCCCTCCCAGCAGTAGCCCACGTCCAGAGCCGCCAGCGCGGCCAAGGTCGGAGATCCGGCCTTGTCGCGCGCGAGCTCGAAGGCGGAGCGGGCGCTCGCGTACTGGCCGTTGGCGAAGCGGAGGCTTCCGAGGAGATACGCGGCCTGGCCAACCGAGGACAGCCGCGGATACTCGGTGATCGTGTCCTGGAGCGCCTTCTCGGCCCGCTGGCGCGTCTCGGCGGAGGCGCCCGGGGCCTGGGATTGGGCGACGAGGCCCGGGCCTGGGTCAATGCGATCGAGCCTTGGGCCTCGTAGCGGGTCTTCCAGAGCGCCCAGCCGCCCCATACGACCCCGAGCACGGCGACGGCCGCCACCGCCCAGACGGCCCACAGAATCGGCCGGCGCTCGCGGAGCTGCTCGATCAGGCTCACCGGCGGTCGTCCTCCTCGTCACTGGCTCCCGCGTTGCCCATCCGCGCGGGCTCGGCCCGCTCCAGCCAGATCTCTCCCTTGACGGAGGAGCCCTCTGCGGCCGGAAGCTGCCCGCCTTGAGGGTGCCCGTGAGCACGCCGCTGGGAAGAATGTCGAGGTGGGTGGTCGCGGAGAGATTGCCACGCACCTTGCCCGCGATCACGATGGCCGCGGCATTGATGTTGGCGTCCACCTGGGCCGCCTCGGCCACGATCACGCGGCCGGTCACGTCGATCTCGCCTTCGAAGCGTCCGTAGATGTGAAAGTCGCCCTCGCCGCTGACCTCGCCGCGGAGGGACAGCCCGCCACCGAGCACAGCCCGGCCCGGATCGGTCGGCCCGGCCGGAGTGGAGGAAGCCGCGGGGCGTGTCATCGTCTCCTCGGGAGAGCTCGACAGCCCCAGAAAACGCCAGACGTTGCCGATGCCTCCGTTCCGTTCTGGACGGGCCACGGCCTCAGTCTACGTCTGCCCGCGTCTCGATCTCAAAGGAGCTTGTGCGCGTGACCGCGCCGCCCCTGCCCTTGCCGGCGGTCGCGCGTCGCTTCACGTCGGCGTGACGGAAGCACGACGTGAGTGGTCGTTCACGAGACCGGTGGCCTGCATGAAGGCGTAGCAGATGGTGGGACCCACGAAGGTGAAGCCGCGGCGCTTGAGATCGCGGCTGAGGCCTGGGAGATCGCCGTCTCCGCGGGCACGCGGCCCCGCTGGCGCCAGCCATTCTGGATGGGGCGGCCGCCCACGAAGCCCCAGACGTAGGCGGCGAAGCTTCCATGCTCGCGCTGCACGGCGAGGAAGGCCCGGGCATTGCCGATGGCGCTCTCGATCTTGCCGCGATGCCGGATGATTCCCGGATCGCGCAGGAGCCGCGTGACGTGGGCGGGCGTGAAGCGCGCGACCTTGGCGGGATCGAAGCCGGCGAAGGCGGCGCGGTAGCCGCGCCGTCGGGCGAGGATGGTGGACCAGCTCAGCCCCGCCTGCGCGCCTTCGAGCACGAGGAACTCGAAGAGCCGGCGGTCGGCGCGGACGGGCACCCCACTCGCGATCGTGGTACGCGATGTCAGGCCCGCTGCGGGCCCACGGACAGCGCCGGCGCGCGGGAGTCAGCGGCACTCGGTATAGGTCGAGGAGCCGATGTGATACGTGTAGCAGCGCGGAGTCGTGGCGGGGGCGGCGCGGCGATTTTGCCTCTGAGAGGGCCGAGGCGGGTCGCGGGCACCGGGCTGCACACGGGGTAGGTATCCGCGCCCACGGTGTAGTCGTAGCACGTGAAGGCAGTGGCGGGAGGCGCGGAGGGGCCGGGCGAGCACTGGGTGTGCGTGTCCGCGCCCACGGTATACGTCGAGCAGTGCATGGGTGACCCGACGTCACTGGGACTCGCCGCGGCGGCGGTGGCCCAGAAGACGAGCACGCCCGAGCAGACGGAGAGCACCAGGCGGCGCTTCATCGACGACGACTCGTCGTGCACGCCGTGGCCATCGGCATTCTCTGGCCGGGCGCGCCGCGGCGCTTCTCGCGTCCCGTGAGCTGCCAGGCCATCAGCCCGATCACGAGGGCGAGGAGGATCCAGCCGGCGAGGTCTCCGTTCCAGATGAACCAGCCCACGAGGCTCAGCACCGCGAGAAGCCAGAGGGTGGGGACGTAGCGAGCCACGAACCGCTTCACCGCCTCGATCCCTCCCCGTCCATCCCGCCTCCCCTTGCCACCTTCCCTGCTCCAACCGGGGTCCCGGCTCCCCGCCACTCGGCGCGCGGCTTGGGACAAGATGCCCCGGGCACTCATCGTAGCACGCCGTTGCGTGATGAGCGCGAGACCACCCGATCGCGTCTGACCGGTGTGAGGAACCGCCGTGGGAGCAATACATGGCGTCACCGATCGCGTGGGATCACCGATGACGCGTGCGTGTCTTCGCGAGGGCGACAGAAATCTCGCCGAGTCTTCATTCCAACACGCTCGCGTGCGGGTCGGCGTGATCCATTCTCGGGAGATTTCGTGTCGGCGACTGGAACATGAGCCGCTCCGCAGGAGTTGACACGATAGTGCGCGAATGCTAGCGATGAGTGGTGCTCGTATGCTCCCATTTCTCTCGGCACTAAGACGGTTTTCTTCGCTCTTCTGCTCTCCGTCGGCGCCTGTTCAAAACTGTCGACACACTTTACATCTTAGTCGGCTGCTCCCTGCTGATTCTGCAGTTTTTCGCCCACGGTGTATTCGTGGGTGACGCTTTGCTCAAGAGATCGACCCCGCGGTACGCACCGCGGCCGCAGCCGGCCCGGTCCGCGTCATCGTCGAGCTCCGCATCACGCCTCCCTTCAAGCCGGAGGGCGAGCTGTCGAGTCCCGCGGCCGTGGAAGCGCAGCGTCGGGCCATCGCCCAGACGCAGGACGATCTGCTGGCCAGCCTCGCCGGAACGACCTTCTCTGTGGCGCGCAAATACGATGGCCTGCCGCTGCTCGCTGCTCGAGATCGGCGCGGACGCGCTGGCCCGTCTGGAGGCGGCGGGCGCCCTCGTGACGCGCGTCTCCTCCGACTCTCCGCGACTCCGTCAGCCATGAGGCGCGCCGTACTCCTCCTTCTCGCGCTCGCGCCTCGCCCTGTGTGCGCCCCTTCCTGCCGCCGCCCAGCAAGACCCGCGGTGCTCGATCGCATCAACGCGCGGGTACAGAGCGAAGGGCGAGCCCGTGTCATCGTCGAGCTGAGACTGCCACGCCGGCGCCCACGTCCCGGAGACGTTCGTGGCGGCCGGGGTGAGCAACCGCACGTGGGATGATGATCATGCCGACTGCGCCGGGCAGCTATGAGTTCCGGCTGCTTTTCATCAACACCTACACGGTGGCGGCACGAAGCCCCGTGGTGACTGTCGGCAACTAGCTCGGTCCTCGCCGGGGCACTGCTCTTGCAGTTCCTTGTTGAAGAGATCATCCTTCAACAAGGAGAAGCGCCGGATGACCAAGTGGAACAGGACCATAGCGGCAGCGTCACTCCCTGGCCGCCCTCTGTCCGGCCGTGGCGCTGGCGCAGGCTGTCGAGTACGTGGACGATCAAGGGCAGAAGCTCCAGGTCGGGTCGAACCCGCCTGATACGGCTCGCCGCGGTCAGGTGGACGGCGCCCCGTCAGGATCCTCCGAGTCTTCGGGCCTGGACGGTGAGACGGCGAGGCAGAAGGCCACTCAGTCGAAGGCGGACAAAGAGTTCGCGGATCAGCAGCGAGACGCCATCCGGAGGAAGGCGCCAGAGAGGCGAAGCAGGTATGCCGGTGGGGACCTGGGCGCAGGACGCCTCTAACAACTTCAGCGTCTCGCGATCCTGCAAGTGAGCGCCCCGGCCGCTTTCGGCTCGAGGCGGTCTAGTCCTCGCGGGGGCCGGACGACAGCTTGGCGGGCGCGGCGGATGCCGTGGCCGCCTGGGGCTTGTTCATCTGAGTCTGTGCGCCCTTGTCGTCCTGGATGGCATCGACACAGTGCTGAAGCGGGAAGAACTTCGCCGACCATCCAATAGCCTTCCGCACTGCCCGCCTCGCGAAGCGTGTCTGGCCTACAGGTGGTCGGCGGTCAAGACCCTCTTTCAACTCGACACCACCGAGTCCGAGCGGGCTACCCTTCAGGAGATGCTGGAGACGTGCTAGGGAACCCCTCCCGCTTCCTCGACCAGCCATGACATGGCGGAGGACGAAATGGCCCCTGATTCGCAGCTCCTGATCTGGCTGATCAGCGCTGGGATTTATCTCCTTGCCAGCGTTGGGCTCGTGCCCTTCGTGGCGATCGAGAAGGATCGCTCGGGCATCGGGTGGGCGATCGCCTCGCTTCTGTTCTCCCCGCTCCTGGCCCTGATCGCCCTGGCCGCGGTGCCACCCGGCACTGGCTCATGAGCCGGCCAGCCCTTTCGAGGCGGAGCTTCGGCGCCGCTGAAATAGCCGGGTGCACCTCGCCAACCATCAGAGCGATGACTCCGCCTCCCACACCATCGGAGGCCTTCGCTCGCATTGCTCGACAAGCTCGCCAAGGCATTCAAGGTGAGTGTATACCGACCTCTTGAAATGAAGCGCCCGCGGCCGACTGCGAATCCGCCAGGGCGTCATACTTGATCAACCGATCTGTGACCGGAGGGGATGGTGAGCAAGATCAGTATCCCGCACGGGCCTGAGTGGCCAGAATGGCTCAACCCAGCGCAATGCGCACCTGAGTCCGCGCGCACCTCCCCGCGAGGCGGTCGGGTTGCTCGACGAGCTCACGCCGGCACCGGGGAGAAGTCCACGCGATTGTCCATGAGTTGAGCCCAAAGTGCTAAAATGCCCGCTGGATCGACGGTCAGCGAATCGCAAGTGGTCGATTCTGCTGTGGGCGCCCCGTGGAGCTCAGGTGGATAGAGCGGCTGTGGTTCCTAAACTGTGGGCCGGGTGTTCGAGGGTCACCCCGGGAGGCACCATCTACTTCAACTATAGCGGCAGAACTGCAGCCCCTTCGATCTCTTGCGCGAGCTTGCGCCCGCGAGAGCGGTCGATCTCGGCGGCAAGCTGCTGGCAGGCGGCGTCCGTCTTCTCCATCTCGTCCGCGCAGGTGACGCGCGGGCTCGGGTGCGAGTAGCGCATGGTCATCGCCAGCGTGGCGTGACCGCGGATCTGCTGGAGCGCGGGGAGCGATCCGCCGCGCATGACGGCCAGCGGCTGGCGGCGCAGTATTGGCGGAGATCGTGGACCGTAAGTGTCTGATCCGCAGAATGGCGCCATCGACGTACTGTCCGGTCTTCCGGGCATTTTCGGGAATGAGGGGTGGGACCGGTCGGCGGCCCGCCCAGGATATGCCCGTGCGCCTGAGGCCGTCGGCTGCCGCGGAACGCCCAGGTCACTGCGGGGCGCCTGTGTGCGATGCGGACACCGGCCGTTCCGCAGGGCAACCAAACCAGCACGCTATCAGGATACCCGAGGCAGCCAAAAAGGATGCCCCGAGGAAGGCCGCGAACGCTGTGACGGGCGGCGCCGTGACTCCAGACACTCGGCAGATGGCCGCAGCCTCCCGTCGCGCCGTTCGGCCGGAAGACGCTCGCCCTGATGGGCGTGGCCGAGTACCGAGCAGCGGCGCCCCGCTCCGCCAGCGCGAGGCTGGCGCCCGACGCGCGGCTCGACCTCACGACGGAGCGCGGTCTCCGCCGGCTCCCGAATGAGGTTGGAGAAGATGTCTGTCGCCATCTCCTTTGAGAAACTCCTGGTTCATCGGAATGATGTCCTTGAGAATCTCCTGGCACCTCTGCGCGTCCTTTCTGCTCGATGGCCCGGTCGAGCTCGCCGGTACCGCTCGGGGTTGTTGATCAACGCCCACCGTGCGTATATCCTTCTTATCCGGATGCGATCTACCTCGTCCGGGAACAGGCTCCTCGACAGCGGCCTGATCACCCACCCCGCGGGATTGCCACTGCTCTGCATCCGCGTCATCGCGCAGTGGATCCGCTCGACGTCCAGTTCCGTCGGGGTGCCCTTCGTGTCAACTTTTCCAGGACCTCCCAGCGAAAGCGGAAGGGTGAATCGCAGCACGGTTGCGAGCGCCGAGAGATGCTTTGGCATCTCCGAGTGGTCCACCGCAGCAACATCCTCGGTGAACGTAATGTGGAAGGTTTCGATCGGTCCATTCTCGCCACCGAGTCGATCCACAGCCGACGCGACCGGATGATACATCCTTCCGTTTCGGGTTTGGAAGACCGCCTGGATCGGATTAAAACACGCGGCCGCCGCTGATGCGTCGGATGACGTGAAAGAGCTCCTCACGCCACCGGCTATCCTCGGCATCGATCGGGAGGCCTGACCGAAGATCGCCCCAGGTGGCGAGGCTTGTCGCGAAACTCGTACAGGGCCAGGGCTTCCCGATTTGCCGACACGATGGTGGCGGCATCCAGATCATCCATGCTCTTCAGTCTGGCCGCATCGGCAACCCTCAGCTCCAGCCACGGTTCAAACATGACCCGGCACAGTGTTTTTCGAGGCGGCCGTATCGCGTCGACGATCTGGCGCGCAATGGCTGGGATCTGGCTCCCGAGAGCTGGATTGATCGCCTTCATGCCGGGTATCGGATCATCCTTGACGAACACGAGCTGCAGGAGATTCTCTACTTCCGGGATGGTGGCGGGAAACCGCATGATAGTCCTGATGGGGTCGGGCACCCCGATGTCGGATGATGCACGCAGATGAGACGATCGCCTGAGGTTCGCTGCGCCTCGAAAAACCCGGTCTCGAACAGACACCAGTCCCAATCATCCGAGGGGTCGGGAAGCAGCAAGATGAACCAGTTGGACCGAGCGATCGACGCTCGAATCTCGTCACGCCACTTCCTGCCGACGATGTCCTTGCCAAACTCCGCCTGGTAAACGATGCCGAGCTTGCCAGCCGACTTCTCGCGCAACAGCTCCACGATCGCCTTGGCCGCGTGCTCGTCCTTCTTTTGTAGCTGAAGAAGACGGGCAGGGTTCTGTCGGTCAGTGCCGGCAGTAACTTGCGGACAGCTGGCACCGCATCATTCTCGTCTGCCAACTTCGTCGCAGAGCACGCCGAACGGCTTCAGAGGTTCCCTGGTGCGTCCTCATGAAGTCTGCAATAGCCGGGTCCTGAAGGATGTCCATCACGGAGTCCCGAGGTGGCGCCATTTTCTCCTCCGTTTCCCTCTCCCAATGGTGGTGTGCCACCGCTGAGAGTGATGGCGTACGAAATCAAAAGCCGTGCGATGGTTGCGCCCTTCACGAACTATGCCAAGCCCGAGGGATCAAAATCCCTCAATGACGCCCCATTGAGGGCAAGGTCAGGACGGTGTTCTTACTGTTGCGCGAGGAGAAAGGCGGCCTGTCCGATGGTGCGCTCGGGCATTCTGCCGCCATGTCGACCCAGTGCCTATTGCGGCAGGCCTCAGGCGCGACGACGTCCTGCTCCTTGCCGGCATTCCCACGTGGCACTCGCGATGCTACACGGCTTTGCGACGTGCGAAGGATGGAGCCGGAGGAGGCCAATCAATGCGGCGACGCATCGTCGAAGCTAAGCCCGAGGACGCGCGGGCAGCAGCACCGAGAGCCCATCGCCGGCCGACGGGGAGGTCCGTGGGCCAACCTGCTACAGGCATAGGCCAGGCCCAGCTGCATCAGGGCGATCTAGGTGCGATCAGGCTTCTCGAGACCTGCGAACATCTTTGCGAGGCGTTTGCGAACATTGACCGCCTTCCCGTCAATCGTGTGGTCGTCTGGCATCTCGAGCCCGACGGCGTTCTTGAAGATCTCTCGGCAGGGACAGGACCTGGTCGCGGATCCTGCGCACGCCGGCTGGACGCAAGGCACCTCCCGCTGCACTACTACCGACCAATCTCACGCGGTTCATCGGGATCAAGCGGTCGTACGATCCCGGGAACTTCCTCGACTTCGAGATGGGCATTCCGACGCGCTAGCGACGAGCGCCTCCAGCAGCGAGCGCGGGCAGCTCAGGCGCTGGGGGCGCTCCTGGGCGAAGCGCGAACGTTTCGACTATGTCTTGGCCCCGCGACTCTTGGACGGTGACGTCTTGCTCGCGGGTGGTGGCGCCCTGTCGAGGGCATCGAAGAACTTGTAGAGATCAGGCCAGTTCTTCTCGAGCCATCGCGGGTCGGAGTAATAGAGAGCGAACGACTCCGCGAAGAGCTCCTTCGGCGGATCCGAAGCCGCATACCACGTGATCGGCTGATGCCCTTTGTCCTCGACGAGTGCGTCGAAGTCCTTCTTGACCTGTGGATCGTATGGAGACGACATGGCCGAGCTCGTGGGCGAAGGTCGCCGCCGGCGCCGGCTCCAACGTCCGCCTTGCCTCCGGGGTCCGTGCCACCCAGGAACAAGGTCTCGACGTTGGCCCATGCGGCGTCGAAGATCGTGATGGTCGGCGAGCTCTTGCCGCCGCGTGTAATGCCGGCCGTATCCTCCTTCTTCACGAAACAGCCCACCGAGGTGCAGCCGGTCCCGGTGTTGACCCCCGCCGTCCATTCGAAATACACGTTCTGGCGAACGAACTGCACGCCCTTGAACTTGGAGAGCATCGTGTCGCTCATTGTCTCGAGAACGAGTTCCAGCAAGGGCAACTCCGTCTCCTTGAAGTCCTTCAGATCTTTCAAATCCTCGGTCTTTTTGAAACCGATCGCTTTGAGACCTGGACACTGCGTCACTGGCAGTCAGAACCTTGATGCCGTAGTTCTTCTCGAACCACTTCGGGTCGCTGCTGTTGGCGTGAATTTGAGCGCTCACCGCCTTCTCCACATCCGCCACGGTCGTCGTTGCGGTGACGGTCGGCAGGTCGACCCCCGATAACGCGTCTTCAGCCAGGCGACGAGGGCTGCGACTCTGGCGGCCTCGTCAGCGCCCTGCGTGTGAGCAGAGAACCCGTTCACGCGCGCGAGGCTTCCTTGCGGCTCCAGGGTGACCCCCTTCACACCGATCTCGCCGATCTTTTCGACATCCACGTCATTGGTTTTGGGCTTGAAACGGAGCGTGAACAGCACGCGCCGGTTCATCCTCGCGCGGGTCGCCATCGGCGAGGGCGGATTGATGATCGGCACGACCGCGTCCACTTCCGTGTTGCGGGTCCCGCTCTTCGACTTGCCGGGATCGCTCTTGAAGTACTCCCAGATCACGACCTCCACCGAGAATCGTTCCTCCCCGGCAGGCCGCCCAATCCGCTGATTTTTCCCAGCTTGTCCCCGTGAACGGGGTCCCGTGTCGTTTGAAGGACTTCGAGGAAATCGTGGAGGCGTAGTCGCGAGGGGGGCTTGCTGCTTCGAGGGAGCTGCCGTCCCGAGATAGAGAGATGTCCATGTCGGCAACGCCACTGGATGGGTCCTTCTTTCCCGCGACACGGAAGGAAGTCGAGGTATTGCCCAGCGGGATCGTGAGCACTTGATCGAACCTCGGACCCGCCTCCGTTTCGAGCCAATAGAACACGCGCAGAAATTCTTCGTGATGTGTATCCCAGTAGCTGGCCCCGGTGCTCGGCGGAAAATCGTGCGCCTTGAAGGAATGTGCCTTGGGCGTGAATTCGCGCTGATTGACCTGACTCGTTCTAAAGTTCGTTGAAGGAACGTCGAGCGTGGTGGCCTTGGCGCCGGCGCCCATCCCGACGAATCGGATCTCGATGCTTCCCTTCTGCCCTGGCGCGCCGGGGCCCGGAAAATGAGCTGACAGGTGAGATCCTGCGATCCCTTCACGCCTGGTCTTGCCGGAATGGTGACCAGGCTGGTGACTTCTTGCGTGATCCTGGATTTCGGCAGCTTTTGAAAGGCCACCGCCAGAGCGGCGTTCTGCTGTTCGGCATCGAACAGCAGCGGGGTCGATTCTCGAGACGGGAAAGCCGGCATCCTCCAGTTTTTCGCCCCAGAAGCCGTACCTGCCCACGGCGTGAAGCGTCTCCTGGGTGATCGGGATTCCCCCTGGTCTCATACTGCTCGACGGTCTGCCGGTTCAGCAGGGCGTGCGATGACAGAACGGGATGCCTTTCAGAGAGTGACGGAAGGTCGACGAGCGCAAGTCGCCAGCGCGCCGAGCACCGCGGCCCGGGTCGAGCATCCGCAGCACAACCTGATTGCCAACATGACGCTGCAAATCCAGAACAGGATGCACAGGAGATTCCGACCGGGCTGTCGCAAGGCCGACGCTGGGGCGGGTGGCTGTCGGCGGTCGAGTCCGCCTTTGCATGAAAACCCGCATCCTCTACCTCTCCACTGCCATCGCGGTGATTCGACTCTACGGCAGTGGTCCGAACGCGGTCGCCGGGATCCAGCACCTCGGTCAACCCCGCGCTCGGCCCGTAGAAGGTTTCCGGGCGGAGATTCCCGGGCGGCGCGGCTCGCCGACCTCTTCCCAGCTCACGAAGGGGCACCGCTGTGCCCTCCTTGAGTCTCCAACGTGATACACGACGGGTGACGGTGTCGTCAAGTGGCCGCGCTCAGAGGGATGTCGGGAGCGCTCACGAGGAGACAGCTCACGGCGATGGCAGCCCTCCGGAGGCCATTCGAGCAGACCTCGCCGAGGTGCCCGCCCGTACGGTGACGCTCAGCGGAGGCGTCCGCCACATCTGGGGGCAACGCGAGGACGTCGCGATCTCGGAACGCGCTGCATGAGCCTGGCCCACGACCAAGGGCGCGGCGTTGGCTTCGCGGTGGTATCGTCCCCGCTCGGGCTCGCAATCCATGCTCCCGCATGAGCCGGAGCACGCGCTTGTTCGCCTGATGCAGGCCCGCGGTGAGCCAGCCGCGCCCGGATCTTGCGATAGCCCTCCCCGTGGAACGGACGTTCCGCCAGGATCGCGGCGGATCGCGTCGACGACCTCGCCATCGTGATGCCGCGTCTTCGGTCCAGGCTTGCGGGCCGGCCGGCTCGCGGTCCTCGCTGGCGCCACGGCGTAGACGCTCGACCGCGCCACCCGATACACCTGCGCAGATCATGGTCAGGGAAAGACCCGCTGCGTGGTTTGGCTCATCGAGCCCCTTCATTGGCGCGCACCTCGTCCACTCGTCCGTGAAGCCCCTTTTTCGATGAGTCGGCATGGGCCCTTGGTCCACCCACGCAGCATGAAAATTGGCACTATGCGCCCGCCGCGGCTCGGGCAACGTCGAAGCACCTTGGTACCGGTTGAGTCCGTGATGAGTCTGACGTGGGAGCTTTCGGTACCCCGCATTGTTGCGCATGAGCACGCCGAGCAGATTCGTCCACAGGAAGCTCCTCCGGGCCGCGGTCAATCCTGTGCCGGAGGAGGAGCGAATGGAACAGCTGATCGAGCGGGGCTGTGGGCTGGATGTCCATCGAGACACCGTCGCCGCGTGTGTGTGCGGGTGCCGGGGCCGAACAGGCGCCCACAGCAGGACGTGCGGACGTTTGGGACAACCGCGGCCGAACTCTTGGCCCTGCGCGACTGGTTGGAGGGGCACGGGGTGACGCACGTGGCGATGGAGAGCACGGGTGTCTACTGGAAGCCTGTGTTCTACGTCCTCGAGGACGCGCTTCACGTGTCTGCTCGGTCAACGCCACCCACATCAAGCAGGTCCCGGGTCGGAAGACCGACGTGCGCGGACTGTCGTCTGGATCGCGCAACTGCTGGAGCACGGGCTGCTGCGGGGCAGCTTCGTGCCGCCGGCGCCGATTCGGGAGCTTCGCGATCTGACGCGGCATCGCAAGGTGCTGATCCAGGAGCGGAGCCGGGCCGCCAATCGCCTGCACAAGCTGCTGCAGGATGCGGGGATCAAGCTGGCATCGGTCGCCACCGATATCCTCGGGGTGTCCGCCCGGGCCATGCTGGATGCCCTGGTCGAGGGCACCACCGACCCGGACGTGCTGGCCGACCTGGCGCGGGGCAAACTGCGCAAGAAGCTTCCGGCCTTGCGCCGCAGCCTGACGGGACGCTTCCGACCGCACCACGCGTTTCTCGTCAGCCAGTTGTTGGCGCACGTCGACTACCTGAACGAGTCGATCACCGCTGGTGAGCGACACCCGCTTCCAGGTCTCCAACTCGTGTGCGGGCACCTGGCTTTCGCGGGACACGGCGTCGAGCGCTTCGCCGCGCAGCAGCCGCAGCACCAACTCCGTCTTCCGTGGCGCGCTCCACCGCTCGGGGAGCTCCGGCGCGTCCGCCGCCGAGGGTTCACTGCCAGGAGTCGGCTTCCGCTTGAGTCCTTTCATCGTCGACCTCCTTGGCTGCCGTCGTCGTAGTCAGAGATCGGTGTCCAAGGAGATCGGGTCCGATTTAGCCGCAGGGAACGTCTATTTCAATCGTCCGGGACCGCGCATCGTCGAGTCGCTCGAGATTCTCGCCGCGTGTCTTCATCCGGCCTTGCTCGAGGAACTTCGCCGCAAGCACAGCGATTCCGTGGTCCGGTTGGACGCCGACCTGGAGCCCACACGTTCTCTAGAGTCCTCCTGCCGTGAAGATCTCGGGCGACGGTCTTAACTTGAGACTATTTCTTCGCAGACCGTTCGAGGGACCTGCCGGATCGAGTCGGCATTGGCGGGCACGTGTACAAACCCTAACGTCGAAAGTGATCTTGAGAGCAACTCTCCGCCGGCGAGAGGATCTCATTTAGGGTAAACCAAGTTGAGTGTGCAGGCCAGAGAAGAACTTTTTGAAAGCGTCTCGACCCTCATTCGTGGTACTGAGTGCGACTGTACCCATCTCTACATGACTGGCCAATATTTCATTCCCCTGTGGTTGAGGCTTGCTATTAACCATAGCAAAGGGAGTTTTTACCACGCTGAGCTGAGTACGTAGATCGCTACCGGTACCAAAAACATTTGAGAAGAGAGACAGTATATAGGAGTTGTTCACACTGTATAACGTCGCGATCATCGAGCCGGATTTATCCCGCGCAGGTAATTTGAAATCCGCGCGAATCTTATTCTCAATAGCGAAACCGTAGTCGTGCGATAAACTAAAGATGTCTGCTTGGAGGAGTTTTGCCTTTCACATCCAGTGTCCTCGCGTTTGCCGCCTCAGATATTTTCGTGCAGAATTGCCGAACAGACCTCGAATCCACCGGTTGCACCCGATGCCGCCGCCAATACTTTAATCTGTTGGACATTGACATTATGAAAGCCGGGTTGAGCCGGTCTAAAGCTCCCTACGAACGCACCCGGCACATTGGGATCAGTGTCTATGATTACGCCGTTGGGAGTTTTAATAAGGCTAAGCAACTGCTTCTTCGAGCAGCTCCACTGGCGGTCTTAGAAGACTTCTTCTTACCGGTATCTTCCAACATATCGCTTTTATCTAGTTTTAATTGAGGTGCCGGCACAAGAAGATAGGAGCTCCAACTAGTTCAGCTGCATCCGACCCGTCACTTGAATACCCTTTTTGGAAGGTCGGACCAGGCTGCATCTGGATGTCAGGCGCGGCGGTGTTTGATCGCTGCACAACGTGGTGTCAGTTCTTGGGCAAGCAAACGAAAACCTGTGCTTGCATGAGGTTGGTTGTCGTGCCCGAAGGGCAACTCCATAGAGGCGCGAGTAGCCAGGTCGTATGGGTGGACCAGGAGAGCGAAGTGCTTCATGGACAATCGCCGGCGCTTCAGTTCGTCCCCCGGTCACCTGGCGCGACACGCTGAGCCTGCAAGCGCTCATGTCCGCGCTCAGGCTGCTCCGCCTGACACTTCGAGCATGCTCCACCGCGGGCGCAAGTGCGCTCGGAGCTGCGGTCCCGGCCTCTGCATCGCTTTTTCGGCGACGCGATCCGCTTCCCGCGCGTAGATGTCTCCGGGAATATTCACCTTCAATTTCGCCTGAATGGTTAACCGACATTTTCGAATGCAACCGGAGCCCGATTGAAATCGTCAGCGTAGTGAGGTGCGCTCGTAACCGGCCAATCCTAATTCGAGTTCTTCAGCATTGGTCTGCAACAAATGCTGCACCGCTTGATTTCCGATCGTTTGCTGCAAGTGAAGGATCGAATTCACCTGACGGCTTTGCCCGAATTCGTGTCCGACCAGCAATCGTAGGCTTGGCAGATATAGTCCGCTGAGCTCCGTCCGGTTTCTGTGCGAAAGTCCGCATGGGATCTCTTCGTTCCCATCAAGGCGTAAGGGCGGGACTGGCGGTAAAGCTTCCTATGCGCCCGCGCTTTACGGTGACAAGGACCGGTCATTCGTGATGTCCCAAAGGGTTCCCGCTTGCACGCAGGATCCGCGCAGATGGCTTCGCCTTGCGGTGGAGCGTAGGCCACATAGCACGCCTGCGGCGGCGGTCGCCGCCCGGGTGGCCGCCGGCCGCCTGACGTAATCTGCCAGACTCGGACGCTGGCCGCCCCAGGAGCCGCTGCCACAGTGCACATCGAGCGGCCTCCTCGCGGGTCGAGCGAGCCGGCCCGGGTGAGCGACATGCTGAGGCCAGACAGACCGCCGCCGTCAATCGGCCGGCGGACCCCGGCCGAATCAGCACGAATGCCACCTCGCGGCGCCGGCACGACGGCGTCCGCCGCGCCTCGTGAGCCGATCCGATCAGGACGCGGCGGCGCCGGACTCGGGTGGGGCGGGGCCGGGACTCTGCCCCGAGTGGCGAGGGCGAGGTGCGCGAGGATCTTCCGGATGACCGCGGGATCGTGCAGCGTGGCGATCAGGCGTAGGCGGCCTCCACAATGGGCACACGCCAGCACGTCGATGCCGAACGCCCGGTGCATCAGGGCCGCCCAGCTCCAGGCGCGCGGATTGGCGGTCTTCACCGCGGTGCCGTCTGGACCTGTGGTCAGCGGCGCCGTCGGCCAGCTCCCGCTCGCCTTCACGAATTATCAGTGCGCCCACTGCAGCTCGAGGTCGCGCGGGCGCAAGATGAGGAAGGCCAGCGAGGGCCAGTGAATGCGCGCCATCACGAGGAAGCCGAGCCAGCCGCGCCGGTGCGCTGGCCAAGGGCATCCTCATGGAAATCGCGGACGGCCTTCCTGCCAGCCCGGAGACCGCGACCGCCCGCCCGCTCCGGGTGGTGGTGAGATTGGCGGGGCCTGATGGACGCAGAACGGCGAACATGAAACGAGAACGGGGCGCACCGCCGTTGCATCGAGCCGCCGCGAAGCGCGGATCGCACCCGCAGCGAACGCGCTCGCGATTGGTCGCAGCTGCGCGCGAACAGGCGAGACATCATAGCCCGTTATGCAGGTCGCCCCTGCAGCGGAGCTCAATCGGCGAGCGCCTGATACACGGTTTTTCTTCACTGCGTGCGATCGATGCGCTGAGCCGCGACTCCCGGGACCGTCTGCGTCATGATGACGACGACCATCTCTTCCTTCGGATCGACCCAGAATGCCGTCCCGGCCGCGCCTCCCCAGTTTATATTCTCCTGCTGACCCAGGCGACGTGGCCACACCGTTGCCTTTCCGAACCGCGAATCAAGCCCGAAGCCGTAGCCGGCCGGGAACAGAATCGGCGGGTTTGATCGTGATCAGAGATGATCGCTGGTCATGTACGCGCAACGGTCGCGCGGCTGAGTAACCGCGCGCCCGTCAGAGTTGTCCTCCGTTCAGCATCATCTGCAGAAAGCGCACGTAGTCGCCAGCCGTTCCAGCGGATCCATGTCCGCCAGCGTCGTTCTTGTGCGCAGCGGTGACGTCGAACAGCGTGATCGGCTTCCCTGTCTCTTTGTCGACAGCGAAAGGCTGCGCGAGCCGCAGGACTTTGTCCTTGCCGGCACCACGAAGACGGTGTCCCTGAGCTTGAGCGGCGCGAAGACGCGTTCAGCGAGAAATCTCGCCGAGCGACATGCCTGGAGACTTTCTCGATCACCCGGCCGAGGATGTCCGTCGAGATGCTCGTACTCCACGTGGTTCCCGGCTGATGCGCGAGCGGCGCCTGCGCGAGTCGCTCGATCTGCTCTGTCGGCGTCACCTCGCCCATTACGCCGAGGGTGCTGTACGCCGCCTTGACGCGCTCGTTCGGCGTGAACCACAGCGTAGACGAAACCAGACGTATGCCGCAGCAGATCCTGAACAGTGGCCGTAGTGTCCGCTTTGACGAGCGTGTACGTCGTCTTGCCGTCAGCGTCCTTTCCCGCGACCGCGACTTGGAGATTGGCGAGTTGCGGGAAATATTTCTGAGGACAGGATCGGCGAGTGTCAGCTTGCCCTCTTCAGCGAGCATCATCGCGGCAACCGATACGAACGGCTTCGTCATCGAGTAAAGACGAAAGATGGCGTCCTTGGACATCGGCGCGCCGCTTGCGGGATCGCGCTGTCCGAACGGCTCGAAGCACGCGATTTTGCCTTTGCGAACAATCAGGACGACCGCGCCGGGAATCCGTTCATTCGCGATTTGCGCCTTGATCGTCTGTCCGAGCCGCTCGAGCCGCTGCGAGGAGAGGCCGACCCCTGCTCCGGCTCAGCGGTCGGAAGCGGCTGGGCGAACGCGACCGGAATGCTGAGGAACGTGAGAAGGGCGGCAAGAGATACGGCGAGTGATTTCACGGGGTGTCTCCTTGGTTTGGAAATCATGAATACTGCAGGCAGGACGCTATGCGAGCCGCTGCCACAGTGCTTGGGCATCGTCGCGTGCTGCGCCCGGAGAAGTAATAGTTCCGTGGAACGACCGGAAAAGTTACCCGTCGTCACGTCTGCAGCGCTCCAGGGTGAAACTCCCTTGGCACCCGCGAATCGACCTGTGCCACCCGTAATAGTGCAAACACTTCGGCCAATACGGTTGATACCGGGTGTGTCCGTCGGTTCACCCTGTCCGACAATCGTCGTGAAGATGACGTCTCCGTTGGCCGCGCATGAATTGAAGTGCCCGTTGCCGAACCGTCCGCGAGGTTCACCGTAAGGTTCCAAGTCACCGTAAGCTGACCAAGATGGGTCGCGAGTCCCGTGCCGCTCCCATTGACTGCTAGCGTCCCGGGGGAGGGCCCTGAATAGGGTCGATTTCACGTCCTGTACTGAACCCTTGAAAGGAACCTGTTCCTTTGCGGCCAGGGAGACCGGGGAGGCCAGTGTCACGGAACACCGTGGCCATTACAAGATACAAACTGACTGTCTTGATCGGTTTTCATACTGGAATGTCCTTTCCGGTTGAATCAACGGCATCAGGCACCTCAGCTCGCCATAGAGAGACATCGTGTGACGTTGACCGCCGTCTCCTTTCTTGATAGCCGAGGGGTTGGTTCTCATCTCACTCGAGCTGTGCTTGCGTGGCATCGCACGTCATGCCTTCGCCGCCGCCCTCGGTTCCGAGAGAAGAACGGAGCACCGAGCGCTCGTTGGAAGCGCCGTTCATCTGGCAGCGCACCTCGAGACAACGCATGCGTCCGCCGTAGTCGTTGCCGATGTGTGGGATGTAGTTCTCGATGTTCGGTGGCAATCCGACGGAATAAAGCCATGCGCGTACACCGTAGAAGATAGAACCAGGAGGCGCCCTAGGCCACGAGTGAAACGGCCGCCAGGGGAGCCGTGGACGATGCTCTCGAGCGATATTCCCGGTAGGCGAGGAAGTGGGTCGATTTTCGCCGGCGCTGCCGCGTTAGTAGCTGCGGTTTCGTAGACGATCGACTAAGGATCACACTATCGTCACCGTCAGCGCCATCGTAGATTCCGGCGATCCACGATGGATCCGGAGGGCTGGCAAAGGCAACTGCGGGGAGCAGTATCAGCGCCACAATGATCGGAAGAAAGGGAGAGAGCGCTCGCCTCATGGAACGGGGCGGCCCAGCCGGTGCCATCTGCTGCCGCGGACACGAGCGCGAACGCATCCTGAGCCTCCCCGTCGTCGAACGGCCAGAAGCGAAATGCGATGGAACCCTAAGCGAGGTCGGCTGTCTCTGTCAAGGAAAAGACTGACAGTAAGCACATGTCCTCTCTCCTCAGACCCCACTCAAGCGGATTGCTGTCTTTATCTCGCATCCTAAGGGCAGAGATCAGGCTGCGTGCCGAGGCGCTGTGCCGCCCTTCGGCAATCTCTCCGGGCTGCCCGTGCTCATCGACGAGCTTCTGCTGAAGCGCGAGGACATCGCGTTCAAGGTCCGAGTCCGTCTTGTGGGGAACTGTCCCAATTAGGGGCATTGGGGCGGAGCAGAGCAGCGATTCATAAGTGGCTGATCCATGGATAGGTGGGCTTCCGCAGCACTGTCGCATCTTCGGGCACTCTCGGGAATGAGGGCGGGACCGGGAGCGTAGGCAACACCAGCACCCTCCGGCGGCGAGCTGTCCCCATCCGCGGGTCCCCGTCACCAGTGACGGTAATCTGCCAGACTCGGACACTTCGCCGCCTCAGAGCCGCTGCCAGCGCTCAGGAAAGCCGCTGCCAGGGTGCCACGCAGGGTGTTATTAAGTCCGCTGGGCACTTGATGACTATCATTTAATTAGATGTTTGAATCGACGGACTGTTAATCCGCAGGTCCCTGGTTCTGAGCCTACAGGTCGCAATGGGGAGCCAAATCAATCAGCGCGTTGTGCGCGAGTCTTCGACGCCGAGCACACGCGCAGCACGCCAGGCTTCCGCGGCAGAGCGCCGGACCTTTGCACATTCGCGACGCAGGATAACCCGTGGCGAGACTGGGCGTAAGAGCGCCGATGCCATGCCATTCTGGTACAGCCTGGCTGGCAACCTGCGGCGTGGCCCGGCTTCAGAGTTGAGAGTTAGGGCATCTACGCGGAAAACCAGGCGGTTTGCGATCAACAGGAACCCATAGAGTCCGGCAGCTGAGCCTCGAGCACGCGACGTGTGTGGCACTGAGGCTCGAACCCACTGCTCAGGCAAACCAGACTAACCAGGCCTCAGTATCGCAGATGGAAAATCTGGAGGAACATTGCCTGGCGACCATGCCGATGCGGCGTGAGGGGACGCGGTCATACCAGCTGGAATCACGACAACTGGTAGAGAAATGCTCGTGAAGGCCCAGTGCGCTGCTTGCGTCGACTCCCTTCGCCCTGGCAAAACCAGTCGTTGCTGGACGTATGACCAAGGTGCCCGGGACGGGGTAAGTGGCTCCACCGCCCCCGCCGCACCACTGAAATGCCTGCATCAATGGAAGAATGGCGATACCAATGACCGCAGCTGGCAAAGTTAGCCACGAAAGTAGCGGAAACTGGTGAAACAGCAAAGGCCGTAACTGAACGAAGTAATAT
>ERZ1370068.343-contig-1031_pt1 | contig 143101 bp, 245 predicted proteins | sample MGYA00561227_ERZ1370068 | MGnify/ENA primary metagenome ERZ1370068 (study PRJEB38410, sample SAMEA6850437) | metagenome | study: Metagenomic assessment of the ecological functions of the soil: analysis of the soil microbiota associated with the...
GGTATCGCTTCGTTCAGTTACGTATTGCTGGCTTGCGTTGGCCCTGGTTTTTGCCAGTTCCAGCGGCCAGTACTCGATGTCGAAAGGTGTCGGCGAAATCGACGCGTGAGAGCACCGATAGCCTCGGCGCTGATGCCTCGACCACGGCCTCCCGCGACATCGGCAGCGACACGCGCCTCTGGCGCCGGGCGCCCAATCCGGCGCAACCCGGACCGGGAACCAATACGACGCGGGGCAGGGGATCGTGCATCGACGCGCTGTTTGCGCGCATTACTTGCCAATGGCGGCACGAAATAAACGGCGTATCGTCTATGAAGGCACGTGCAGCTTGCTGCGCACGGCGCTCTTGAAGTCACACAAGCTTGCCTGCTTCCGGCGCCGGTAGGACCAGGAGGCAAAGGTTTTGTCGGATAACGTGGTCGGGCGTGATAAGGCCGGCGCGGCCATAGCGTTTGACATCTTCGCCGTTCCATAGTTCAGGATCATGTCGTTGCTGCGGAAATCGAGGACGAGCGCTTGTGCGCGCCCTCGCCAAACGCGCGTCCGCTATTGCGCAAACGCCCCTGATGATCGGGGCGACATCCGGCACCGATGCAATCGGCCCGGGAAGTCCGGCACCGGCAATTTCGCGTTGCGCACCGTAACCGTTCTTCAGCGAGCGTGACGAATTCGATCATTCATCGTAAGCCTCGCGGGCGTCTTCGCGAATGTGAAAATGCCGTGCCCCATCAGTCAAACTTCGACAGCCGCGGATTTTCTCGAAGAACCTCAGCTTGGCTTTTTTCGCAAGCGCGAAGCGGCATGACGTACGGTACAGCCGAGACGTCGCCGGATTTCGCGCGCATAGTTCGCGGCTTTCAGCCTGGTCAATCAGGCCAGGATCGCCAGCATCTGCATGTGCGATAAACAAATTTGTGCGGAACAAAATGCGTGCAGCAGGAGTTTCCACGGACGGATTTGGCGACTGCGGATCGATGAAGCGCCGCGCGTTGCAGTCGAACCATCTCTTCGTCAGGCAGGGCAGAGCGCGAACGGGCTGCGCAGCACCGCAAACCGTACGGCCGGCATTCCAGCAGGTTCGATGCTGGCCATGTCCCACAGCCGGACCCATGACGCAGAGAACATCGACATCCTCGCCAAGGAGGGTGACGCGCGTCTTTACCGAAGTGTTGCCGCCTCCGTGCAGGACCCCAGCCTCGGCTCGCGGCCAAGCAAGCGAGTCGAATAGACGCGCACAGCATAAGTCTGGCCAGCACGGTCTTCGCCAATGATCGAGATCACTTGGCGTCGCTATCGACAGGCGGATTTCATCGGCGATTAACCCTTGTCGCTAGCAAAGAAGCTGCCCCACCATCCCACGCTTTGGGGTGGCGGTGCTTCTGTGCCGGATGCGGGAGATCACCAGAGTTGACGGCGGAGTGGGCCGAGGGGAACAGGCGATGTCTCCGACCCAAGGGCGCCGGCTCGCTGTATTGTTGAGCGTCGTCGTGGCGATTCTGCTCGCGCTGAGACGGGGGCTTGCAGTTCCGGCAGGGTGCCTGTTGCTCCTCGACAGGTCGAGAGTCTGCCGGTTATTGTAATTCGGCTGGGCATCGGAATTCGTCGGCCGCATGATGCGGCTCGGACCATTTTCGTTCCGAGGGCGGAACGGTGCCCTGCGCCGTTGCGCTGCCTGTTGCGACGGCCGCCGCGGCGACCGCGCCGTCGTCGACGCCGTCCGTGGGGCTCGCCTCGCCCAGTACCTTCCGGGCGTGGCTGCGGTTGGCCAGATCCGTCTTCTTCCGGGAGCCGCCATCATGGTCATACGCGTGACGGCGTGTTCGGGCGCCGTGTCGCGCGTGAAGCCCCAGTGCGTTCTGTGCGTGGTTCGAACAGCTGGTTCGCCGCTGCGGCCACGGCCTTCCACGACCGCGCCGGCGCTCGGCGTCGGCGCGCGCCATCGCGTTCTCCACCGCTCGCGTTCACGCTGCCTTCATCTCGTTGTTCGGGCTTGCAGCAGGGAATTCGGACTCCTCGAAATGTTCCTCGTCGGCCTCAACCGTTTCGTCGCTTCGATTTCCTCGACAGGCGCCAACTGCGGTTGCTGGGCGGCGAGGCTGCGTGCGGCCTCGAGGCGTGTCAGACCTGTGCACGCGCGTGTCGATCGGATTAAGATTGCCTGACCGGTGACCGCCGGGTCGGCGTGTCACGGTAATGCGGAATGGGGAAAACGCTCTCCTCCAGCGCGCGCAAGAGTAGGCACGCGTTGCCAGCAAGGTTGAGCACGTAGAGCGCGACCTTACTCGGCCCGCGTGCGCACAACCAGATTGTGCGTCGCGCCCTTGATCAGCATGTTCTTCGATAGCCGCCGCACTCTTCGCCAGAGCAGCGACCGAGGAGACGGAGCGAGCTGAACGTCGGCCGCTGCGCGCCGCAAGCCGGGCACTTTTCAGTCGAGCTTTCGAGGAACGGACGTAGCGGATCCGCTGGCGCGACATTTCGCAGAAGCGCCGAAGTGCGAGGCACGGCCAGACCTGGATACGGGGCGTCGATCATGTTTGAGCGCGCCTCTTTTCAAACGCCGCCACTTCCACGAGTGCGGTTGTTAGCGGCCCTCGTCCGCGCTCAATGAAGTCGCTCGACGACACGAGGCCGGCGAGATCAGCGCAAGCAGGCGCATCTGACGCGCAATCTCTTCCGCCGCTTCAGCAGTTTGGTCTTGAGCGCAGTGTCCTCGATATGGTGTTCGGCGCGTGGCACGTCCGGAGTTGACGTCAATTGCCACGAGCGCCTCAGCCCCTGGTTGATCACGATGTAACCGCCCGAGCGAAGCTGGACGACGGGCGAGAACATGGCATCGAGTTGGCTTTCGATGCCGTACCGCGTGAACATCGGCTGGGTGTCTTTTGTGGTTGCTTAACGTACTTGGCGTGGCTCGGCATCAGCATGCGCAGAGCGAAAATCAGCGTCGCTCGCCCGGAGCCTCTCCTCGCCGGACACGACGATCTCTTCGATGTCGCGCGGGCCGTAAGATGATCGCGGGATCGAACGCTTCTCGTAGTCGAGCCTTCCTCGCAGACGAGTTTGGGTGCGGTCAGAATTGAGCGTGAGATCGCGCACGGTCTCCCAAAGCCGCAAAGACATATTCGAAGTCACGCGTTTGACTATCCGTCTCGGTGCGGCTCGCACCGGCCGTTCGCAGAGTCACGTGCCCATGCCTTCCGGCGCTGGCAGTTCTGGAGATTTCCGCTGAGCCTTGAACGGTCTTCGGCCGATGTAATTTTGCGCGAAATGCCGCCGCCGCGTGCGGTGTTGGGCATCAGGACGGCTGAATAGCGACCCGGCAGAGCGACGAGGTAAGCTCGTCAATGCGGCGCCCGCTTCGTCCCACGCGCTCTTCCTTGACATCGACTCCGACGACGAGACATCACTGGCCAGTAGCGCTTGATGACTTCCTGGATCTTTGTGTACTGGCGCGCCGAAAGCGCGGAAGCCGCTCTGGACACCGCCGAGCTGCGTCCGCACCGCCAACAGATTCAGCCCTTCGCCCTGGCCCGGCGTAGCTCCTCGCCGTTCGCCGCATTTCGGCGAGATCGGCCGGCGTCGCATCGCTTGTCAGCGCACCGCTTCTCGGCCGCAGCGGACGGCTGTCTCGCTTCCTGCGTGCGTGGTTTCGAACGTCGCCGCTCCCGCATCGGGAGGAGGCGCAATGTCTTCAGCGCGCGAGGAATTTCGACGGTTTCCTGAATCTGGTCTCTGCGACAAACTCAGGTGAGGCGTCTGGTTCGGCTTCCGGCAACGTGGCGACAGTTTCCTGCGCTTGCTCGGATATCGTCTCGGCAAAGCTGAAATCGCCGGGCGGATTTTCCAGTAGCCTCGTGCGGGGTTTCTTCGCCGGCGAGCGGTTCACTTTGCGACGATGCCCGATCACGGCGACGATCCGCGTTACGATGCCGGTGACGGCCTTGCCGGCGGTTTCCGCGTCAGCCTCAGACGGCACGCTGGTCGCGCTCTTCCTGTGCGATCAGGCCTGCCGCGATCAGCGACGTGCAGGAATTGCGATAGTAGCGTCCAGGATGATGTCAGGTGAAGCCATGGCGGTTGCCGCCGTATCAGCAGAGGCCGCCTGCAGTGACGGCTCAACACGTGCGACCTGGCTAAATAGGATATTACCGCGCAGCTGTTTGCGGCTGGCGCTCTCGAAGTCGAATTCCTCGACGCGGCTGCGCGCTACGACGACCCAGGTCTCCTCCGGGTGTGCGCGGCTGATTAGCATCTTTGTCGGCCATTGGAAAATCTCACTGGGCCAGTCACCCAGAGCGCGCTCGCGCCGAACGGCGCAAGGCGGTAAAACGGAATGCTGGCCTGATTGGTGTGGAAGGGAAGGGCTGTGTGGTCAAGCCTCACCTCCGCGCACCGTCATCGCGGTGACGCGTGGACAATCAACCTCAAAATACGTTTGCTGCGTACAGTGGCAGCATGAAACTTACGACCCGTAGCGCTGCGGTCGCGCCACTCACGAGGCGCAGATCCGAGGGTTTTCATCGCTTTCAGCTAGCGTCGCGAACGGCACTTTGACCGCGCGCTGATCCGGATGTCCTTCACAAGGGTTTCGGCTCGTTTCGCTTGGCCGTCCGCCGGACCTCCTCGAGGGGAGCAGTACAGGACTAGCTGGCCGGGGCCCGAACGCGGCACAACCGGAACTCTAACCGTCAGCATGTTCTACATACGGCCCCAGGCCTACCTACTGGCAAGGAGGCTTTGCCTTTGGGCCACATGGCAGTGGGTGGCGCTCACGCTCAAGTTCCGTTAACCGAAGCGGCGCCTTAATGCCGGTTGAAAGGGGCCTACAAGGGTCGGATTGGTGACAGCCCGCGCCACCGCCATAGTCTGCGCGCTAGCCTGCACGCTGCCTCGCGCCCGGTGTCCTGCCGCCGACAGCGGCGTGACGGGGACAGCTTTCGGCAGATCGCTCTCAGCGGTTGCCGCGACCGACTCCGCGTCGGCGGGGCGACGAACAGCAGCACGCGTCGTGGTCGATCTCAACCGGAAGATAGAAATCGCCGCCTTCACTGCTGCGCCGACCCTTATCGTGTGGTGAGTCGATCCTGCCGAAACCACGGTGTCACGGCGCCGCCGAAAAGGCAGGCGACCACAGCGGGGCGTGGTGAGGCTTTTCGCTACGGCCCGATCAGCCACGGCGGCTCTCGCGCATCGCGTGCTCGATACAAAGGACCGGTGCGCCTCGAAAAGGCGTTCGTGCATCGATGCAGCCGAAGGTCAGCCAGCACGACTGGTGCTCGATCTCGTCGCTACCGATCGCGCCAGCTTCATGCGCAACATCGCGCTGGCAAATCGTCCGCGCCGCAAAGTGCACCGCCAGGCCGAGCGAAGCGCCTGCAAAGTCGACGGCGACGCGCGCCCGCTGATCGTCATCGATCCCGGACATGGAGGCATCGACACACGGCACGAAAGGGTAGCGGGCGGAGAGCTCGAAAAGGACATCGTTGCTGGCCTTTTGCGCTCGCGCTTGCGCGAGAAGCTTGAAGCGAATGGCAAATATCGTGTCGCAATGACGCGCTCGGGAGACGAGTTCATTCCTCGCTCGGCGAACGCGTGCGTTTCGCGCGTTCGCGCAGCGCAGCGCGCTTTCATCTCGATCCATGCCGACGCTTTGCCGAAGCGCGGAAGGATCAGGCCGGAAGGCGCGACCGTCTACGCGCTTTCGGAAAACGCATCGGACGCTGAAGCCGCGCGTCTCGCTGAGACGGAAAACAAGGCTGACGTCATCGCCGGTGTCGATCTCGACTGCCGAACCTGACGATGTTGCGCGAATATTCTGGTCGACCTCGCTGCAGCGCGAGACCAAGACCATTTTCAATGCAATTTGCCCGGACCGTTGTCGAGGAGCTCAAGAGCGCCGCACGGCTGCACAAGCACCCGCTCAAGTCGGCGGGCTTCAAGGTGCTCTGGCGCCGGACGTACCGCATCGGTGCTGGTGGAGCTCCGGCTACAGTGTCGACCAAGGACGACCTCAAGCAGCTGACATCGGCAAGCTGGCGCGCTCATGCCGCCCAGGCGCTGGCGCAGGCCGTCGATGCCTACTTTACCCCGCGGGTCGGCGGGGGCTGGGGGACGCAACTGAATGACCTAACCGGCCTCAGTTTCAACATAAAACCGGGCAACCACAGGCGTGGTGGCCCGGTGGCGACGGCGGCGTGGTAGGGGTAATATGTCCGCCGGTTAGGGGGCTCCTCGCAACTGCGGATGATGCCTGCAACCGAGTGCGAGACGGGATCATTTGACCATGAAGCTCGTGTTACGCTTCCTAGGCTTTCTCTTCGCGGCGGGCACAATCCTCTTTGTGGTTGGGGTGGCTGCGGCCGCCGGCCTGCTCTGGCACTTCTCCAAAGATCTGCCTGGACTACTCACAGCTGCAGGATTACGAGCCTCCGGTGATGACCCGCGTGCACGCCGGCCGATGGATCGCTGGTGGCCGAATATGCGCGCGAGCGGCGCCTCTACATTCCGATCCAGGCGGTGCCCAAGCTGGTGATCAACGCCTTCCTCGCCGCAGAGGATAAGAACTTTTACGAGCACGGCGGTCTCGATTTCACCGGCATAGCCCGTGCCGGCGTCGTCTACCTTCAGAACTTCGGATCGAGCCGGCGTCCGCAGGGCGCTTCAACCATTACGCAACAAGTCGCCAAGAACTTCTTGCTGACAAACGAACTCTTCGATGGCGCGCAAGGTCAAGGAGGCGCTGCTGGCCCTCAAGATCGAGCGAACCTACAGCAAGGAAAAGATCCTCGAGCTTTACTTGAACGAAATCTACCTGGGCCTTGGTGCGTATGGCATAGCCGCGGCATCGCTCGTCTATTTCGACAAGGCGGTGAATGAACTGACCGTGCCCGAGGCGGCCTATCTCGCGTCGCTCCCGAAAGCGCCGGAACAACTATCACCCCTTCCGGCAGCGCGAGCGCGCGATCGAGCGGCGCAATTGGGTGATCGATCGTATGGCCGATCGGGCTTCGTCAAAACCGCCGACGCCGAGAAGGCCAAGCGTCCACCGCTCGGCGTGACCAGCAAGTCCACCAGCGGGCACGTCTTCGCCGCCGAATATTTCGCCGAGGAAGTGCGCCGCGAGCTCTATGAGCGCTACGGCGAGAAAAGCTGTACGAGGGCGGCCTTTCCGTCCGAACCTCGCTCGACCCCAAATTGCAGGTGCTTGGCGCGCAAGACATTCACTCGAAGGCTTGGTGCGCTTCGATGAAACGCAGGGCTGGCGCGGTCCTGTCAGCAAGATCGACATTGCCGGCGACTGGGGCGTCAAACTCGCAGAAGTGAAGGCTCTGTCGGACGTGGTACCGTGGCGCCTGGCCGTGGTGCTGGAGGTCAGCGATCAGTCGGCATCGGATCGGATTGCAGCCGGGACGTGAGCCCGGCGGTTTTGTGAGCAAAGAGCGCGCCGTCGGAATCCTGCCGCTGGATGGCATGAAATGGGCAAAGACCGGCGGCAAAGCCGGTTGCCAAAGCCAGTCAGGTCGTCAGCCCCGGCGACGTGGTCTATGTCGAGCCGGCAAAAACGGAGGGACAATTCGTCCTGCATCAGATCCCGGAAGTCTCCGGCGCCATGGTGGTCGAAGACCCGTGGACTGGCCGCGTGCTTGCGATGGTCGGCGGCTTCTCCTCTGACCAGAGCCAGTTCAACCGCGCGACGCAGGCGCTTGCGCGCAACCCGGCTCATCGTTCAAGCCTTTCGTTTACGCCGCCGCGCTCGACAACGGTTACACGCCTTCGACGATCGTTCTCGATGCCCCGGTCGAGATCGATCAAGGACCTGGCGCCGGCGCCTGGCGACCCGAGAACTACGAGGGCAAGTTCTGCCGGTCCGGCCACGCTGCGTTTCGGCTCTCGAACATTCGCGCAACGTGATGACCGTGCGTCTGGCGCAGGATATCGGCATGCCGCTCATCGCCGAGTATGCCAAACGCTTCGGGGTCTACGACGATCTGCCGCCTTATCTGTCATTCGCGCTCGCGGCGCGGGCGAGACGACGCTGCTGCGCATGACGACTGCTTACGCAATGTTCGACAACGGTGGTCGACGCGTAAAGCCCACGCTGATCGACCGCATTCAGGATCGTTACGGCCACACGGTTTACAAGCACGACGAACGTGAATGCGTCGGATGCGCCGGCAAGAAATGGGAAAACCAGCCCGAGCCGTCGCTGGTCGACCGGCGGCAGCAGGTTCTCGATCCGATGACCGCCTACCAGATCACGTCAATGATGGAAGGCGTTGTCCAACGAGGCACGGCCACCGTGGTGCGTGAGGTCGGAAAGCCCGTGGCCGGCAAGACCGGCACAACCAACGACGAAAAGGACGCGTGGTTCATCGGGTTCACGCCGGACATCGTCGTTGGAGTTCACCTGGGCTACGACAAACCACGTCACCTTGGCCGCGGCGCGACGAGGCGGTCATCTCGCAGCGCCGGTCGTAAAGAATTTCTCAAGGTCGCGCTTGCAGACAAGCCGCGCAGCACCGTTCGCGTTCCGCCGGGCATCAAGCTCAGTCCGCGTGGATCTGAAGAGTGGAACGCGCGCAGGGCCAGGGACCGAAAGAGCAATTTTGGAAGCCTTCAAGCCTGGCACCGCGCCGCCTGATGGCTACTCGGTTGTCGGCGACGCTCCACCCGACGGACAATACCCGCCGGGAGGAGGGCGACCCTTTGGCTTTGGAGTCAGTCCTGATGCGGAGCGCGCAGTTCGCTCAGGTACAGGCGGTCTGTACTAAGCGGCACATCTGAAAGCCAGAAACAGCAAAGCCCCGACCGTTCAGGCCGGGGCTTCTCTTCTCGCTGCTGACAATTAGGCCGCTTTTGACGTTGACGTCACGCTCGGCGAGCGATGTCAGCTTTGAGTCGGCAGCCTTTTCTTCTTCGAGGGTTTCCTGAAGCACGCTGGCGCAATCGGGCCGGCCGAGTTGTTTTGCCCACGCGATCAAGGTGCCATAGCGCGTAATTTCGTAATGTTCGACGGCCTGGGCCGCCGCAATCAAGCGCTGCGTCGAGCACTTTCTTGTCGTCGACTTCGCCGGCGATCTCATCGGCCTCTTCGATGATCCCGTCGATCGCAGGACACTCGACGCCCTTCGCCTCGACGCCGTGCATTTTGAAGACCTGCTCAAGGCGTTTGACGTGGTTTTTGGTTTCGCCGAGATGCGCCTCGAATCCCTGCTTGAGCCCGGGATCCTTTGCTTTCTCGATCATCTCGGGCAGCGCCTGCACGATCTGTTTTTCGGCGTAGTAGATGTCACGCAACTGATGCACGAAGAGGTCATCGAGAGTTTTGATGTCTTTGCTGAACAGGCCCATGGGCGTCCTCATTATTTGATGTTTCTTGGGAGTGGTCCCCGGTCTGAGTGTCAATTCATCGTCGAGGGCCATGGTTCCGGGAACGTCACGAGTTTGCAGGTGCCGCGCAGGGTTGCGGCGAGACCTCAGGAACGCTAAATGCGGAACAATTCGGACCAAGGACAAAAGCATGCGAGCGGAGACCCAGGATCTTGTCGAGGAAATCAAGCAGTCGGTGCGGCTGCTGAGGAGGCATCTTTGACGTTGACACCGCTACGCGTCGCCTTGCCGAGCTGAACAAAGAGTCGGAAGACCCCAATCTCTGGAATGATCAGTCGCGGGCCCAACGCGTCATGCGCGAGCGTGATGCGCTCGACGATCAGCTAAAGCCATCGGCCGCATCGAGCAGGAGCTCGAGGATCAGCTCACATTGATCGAGCTCGGTGAGGCGGAGAAGGACGACAAAACGGTCTCCGAGGCGGAAGCGGCGCTCAAGCGTTTGAAAGTTGAAGTCACCCGCCGGGAAGCTCGAAGCGCTGCTGTCGGGCGAGGCAGACGCGAATGATTCCTATCTCGAAGTCCACGCGGGTGCCGGCGGCACGCAGAGTCGGACTGGGCCAGCATGCTCATTCGCATGTATGTGCGCTGGGCCGAGGCGCATGGCTACAAGGTGGAGTGGATTGAAGAAACCGAAGGCGAGGGGGCCGGGATCAAATCTGCGACCGTGATCGTCAAAGGCCACAACGCCTATGGATGGCTGAAAAGCGAAAACGGCGTGCACCGTCTGGTGCGCATTTCTCCGTTCGACTCAACGCTCGACGGCGCCACCTCATTCGCCAGCGTGACCGTCTACCCGGTTGTCGACGACCGCATAAAAATCGACATCAAGAAAGCGATGTGCGGACCGACGTCATGCGATCGGGTGGCGCGGGAGGACAGCACGTCAACAAGACCGAATCCGCAGTTCGTCTCACGCATCCCAACCAATATCGCGGTGAAGTGTCAGAATGATCGCTCGCAACATCGCAATCGCGCGATGGCCTGGGACATGCTTCGGGCGAAATTATTCGAGATCGAGATCAAGAAGCGCGAAGAAAAGGCGGCGGCCGGAACAGGCGGCAAAGACCGATATCGGCTGGGGACACCAGATTCGATCTTACGTGTTGCAGCCCTATCAGATGGTGAAGGACTTGCGCACCGGCGTTTCCTCATCAAACACCGCCGGGGTGCTCGACGGCGATCTCGATGAATTCATGCAGGCCGCGCTGGCGCAAAGGCATTCGGTGGAGGGCCGGAAAAGGTCGAAGACGTGGAGTAGGCGGCGTCTCGCGCGCTAAATATTGCCGAGCCGCAATCCCGCCCGAAGAAATCGCTGCGGGATCGACCGCTTCGTCGTTGATCCGTGTTTCGTAGTGTAGGTGCGGACCGGTAGAGCGGCCGGTCGGACCGATCTTGCCGATGGTCTGTCCGATCCGGACCTGGTCGCCGACTTTGACGTCTATCGCTGACATGTGGCCGTAGCGGGTGGACAGTCCGTTGCCGTGATCGACTCCACCATCTTGCCGTACCCTTGCCAGCTGGCAACCGCCACTTCTGCCATTGGCGTAGCGCGCACCGGATCTCCGGTGTCGCCGCGCAAGTCAATGCCTGTATGAATCGCCGGTCCTTTCACGAAAGGATCCATGCGCATGCCGAAACGGCGAACTCATGTCGACCTCGCCGATGATCGGCTTGCGCACCGGCACCGCCAGAAGCGTGCGGTTGTACCGGTCGATCTGCGCGCGTGCGACATTGATGCGATACAATTGGCGTTCAAAAGCGCTGGCTCCCGACCTGCGGCGGCCTGAGCGGGAACGAACGGTCCGCCGGTTGCCGTATCGGCTGAAGCGCGGCCAAGATTCACGCCCAGGATCCGACAGCACGCTGTGCATTCGACGCGCCCGCGTGTCGATGCGCTCCTCCAGATCCGTCAAGGTCGCGGCCTGCTTTTGCTCGACCTTGTCGAGCGAGAGCGAAATGCGAGCCAACATGCCGCTCACACCGCCCGCAGTCGCGCGTTCGGCAATGCGCGTTCCGCTCGGTTGCAGTTCGCGTGATTGCAGCCGCGCTTCACGGTCCGGCGGTGCGACGAAGATCACCGTGTCATTGATCGGCGATGCACGCGTACAGGCTTTTCAGCCGGCGGCATGGTCGTCGGCGTGACGCGCGGGTTTGATTGCGCCCGTCGTTGATGGATCGCCGGCCAGTGCCGACGCACGTTGCTCCAGAGTCGACTGTCGCTGAAGCAGGCTGTTGAGTTTCTTCTCGAACTGCTCCTGGTCGAGCAGCTGACGGCTCATGATGCGGTCGACCTGTGCGCGCAGTTCGGCGATGCGATCTTCGTAGGCAAACTGCATTTCAGCCTGCCGGCCGATCAACCGAGGTCAGGACATTATCGCGAAATGCAAAGTAGGTGCCGGTCGCGATAGACCAGATGGCCATGGCGACAGAGGCGCCGACCACGATCCAGAAAGCGACTGGTCCGATCCGGATCTGATGTCCGGCATGTGTGAGCGTGTAGCCGTCATGAGTACGCTGCAGATGTCTGGAAATTGCAGCGGCTGATTGAGCTCGTGGTGACGCCTGGCGAGCGCGCTGGTCGGCAGCCGGGTAGTACGAAAGGGACGAGTGCGACATCGACGCTCCGCGCCGCCTCGGTCCATCGAGGGACCGTGGTCCAGCGCACTCGATATCAATCGGATATAGTTAAGAAACCCGTAATCCCGGTATGGCGGTATGGCTATGATTCATCAGTGATTGCGCGGGATTAGAGCTCGCGGGCAGCCGACAGTACCTCTTCGGCATGCCCGGGACACGCACTTTCGGCCAGGTCCGAACGATGCGGCCGGACGCGTCAATCAGGAAGGTCTTTCGGATGACGCCCATGAACTTGCGCCCGTACATCGATTTCTCGCCCCAGGCGCCATAAGGCTGCGAGCATTTTCTTGGTCTCGTCGGATCCAAGCGCGATGGTGAGCTTATGCTTGGATTTGAATTTGTCCTGGGCGGGTACTGGGTCGGCAGAAACTCCGAGAATTGCAGTATCCGCTTTGGCGAATTCGGCGCGCAGCCGTGAGAATGCGAGGGCCTCTTTGGTGCAGCCGGGTGTGTCGGCCTTCGGGTAGAAATAGAGGACGAGGTTGCGGCCCTTGAACTCCTTCAGCGAGACTATCGCCGTCCACCATCGCGCGGCAGGTTGAAGGCGGGGGCCTTCGCACCCGCAACGAGCTCTTTGCTCATGTGCCTTCCTTTCGTCGCTTTCGAACGGTCATGTCGCACATGCCATTTGCGTCAGGGGGCGCAACGGGTTCCACGGATAGGAGCCGTCAGCCCACGGCGGAATTGTCCTCCGTCAGTCGGCGAGGATACGAGCGCATCGCCAGGCTAAAGGCTGCGATCTAAGGCATGACAGGCAGTCAGCAAGACCATGGACACCATGCCCACGCCGTCGCCGTGGGTCACGGGCCGCGCAAGCGTCGCCGCATGGCTTTGCGCATGGCCTTGCCGGGTGGCGCTGGACCGACCTGCGGCGCCGGACCCATCATTCTGGTTCGTTCGCGCTTCATGTTGCGGATGCTCTACGGCTCGGCCATCTGTTTTGCGGTGCGTGATGATCGCGGCGCTCGGCCTGTGGTGGCGACTGTCAGAGCGGTCCAATTGAACTCAATCTGGCGACACCGTGGCTGAAGGCGGCAATCGAGGAGAACTTCGGCGGCAACCACAGCGTGGCCGTCGGCGGTACGCAGCTCGAGCGGGATGCGAAGGGACGTACGTCGCTCCGACTGCGCGACATCGTCGTGCGCGATGCGGACGGTACCGTGGTCGCGAGCGCTCCGAAGGCTGAGGTCGGGCTTTCCGGCAGAAGCCTGCTGATGGGAAGGCTGCGCGCGCAGAGTCTCAATCTTGTCGGCGCCGAAATGTCGGTGCGGATCGAGACCGATGGCCGTCTCACGCGTGTTCGCGGGCGCTGACAAACGACCGATTGCAACGTAGCGGAGCCGACAAAGCCGGCGATCGCATCGCCCGGGCCGAGCGAGCAGGCGCTCTCCTGCGGACACCGGCGACGCGTGCCGAATTCGAAAGTCTTGCCGCGCTGATGGCGAGGGTGGATGCGGTCGGCGAGTCCGGCCTCGACGGTCACGACCTGCGCGAGCTCGGTCTCAAGAACGGCAATCTTGTCGTCGACGACCGGCGCAACGGTAAGCAATGGAAGTTTGACGGCATCAATGTGAGTCCTCACCGCGGCCACGACAGGGCGGCGTCATTTTTCGACTCGAGATCCGACAACGAGGAACGGCACTGGGTGATCAGCGCCGCGATGCGCCCGCTCTCCGATGGCATGCGCGCAGTCGGCATCGAAGCGCGCAAGGTTTCCACGCGCGACATCATGCTCGCGCTGCGGCTCAACCCGGGCAACTTTGATATCGACATTCCCCTGTCAGCGAGCGTTCGTGCCGAAATTTCCCGCGATGGCGTACCGCAGGCGGTGCAGGGCCAGCTGGTCGCCGAAGCGGGTTCGATCGTCGATCAGACCAACGACAAGCTCAACGTGAACATCGATCACGCGGACTTCCGGTTCAACTGGGATAACCGCCGCAACAGCCTGATCGTGCCATTTCAGGTTCAGTCGGGTGGCAATCAGTTCACGATGCGCGCCACGTTTGAGCCGTCGCCCGATCAGAGCGGCACGTGGCTGCTCGATGTGAACCGCGGCGACACCGTCATCGATCCGATCATTTTTGCGCCATCGGCGAGACGAGGAGGGCTTGTCGATCAATCGCATTGCTGTCCGTGCGCGCATCGATCACGACACGGAAACGCATCGATCTCGAACAAGGCGATTTCAGCCGCGTCGATACGCGACCCTCGCACAATGTCGGCGTCGCAGTGACCGGACGCTTCGACTATTCGGGGCGAACCGCACGTCGCGTTCGGTGTCGCCTGCACGCGCATGCCGGTGTCGGCCATGAAACGCATCTGGCCGATATTTGCCGCCGCCGACGTGCGCGCGTGGGTCGCAGGAACATATTTCCGGCGGGATGGTCGAGCGCGCGGTGATCGCCGGAAACGCTCCGCTGGAAGTGTTCAAGCATGACGGACCGCCGACTCCGGATGACGGTCTATCGGTCGATATCGAGACAAGCGGGACGACCGTGCGTCCGATCGCCACTTTGCCGGCGATCCGCGACGCCGATCTGACCGTTCGCATTGTCGGTCGCAACGCCGTCGTCAATATCGGACGCGGCACGGCCGAGGTCGCGCACCGGGCGCAAACTGAATGTCGCGAGCGGAGTGTTCGAGGTGCCGGACACCCATCCGAAGCCGGTATCGGCGCGCGCGGCCTTCCGCATTGACGGCACCATGCCGGCCACGGCGGCGCTCCTTGCAAGCGAAGGCTTGCGCGACACCGTCGGCATCACCCTTGACCCCGCGTCGACCCGGGGCACGGTCACCGCGCAAGTCGCGGTCAACATGTTGCTCGGCCGAACTGCGCCGAAGGATTCATCGACCTATACGATCAACGCCGACCTCGTGAATTTTGCCGCGGAAAGATGTTGCTCGGCCAGAAAGTCGAAGCCTCTACTCCTCAAGGCCAACGCGACAAACGACGGCTTTCAGATCAAAGGCGACGTCAAGATCAATGGTACCCCGGCGACGATCGACGTGCGCAAGCAGAAAGACGATGCCGACGCCGAACTGCACATGCAGGCCACGATCGATGAAGCGGCGCGCCGCCGGCTCGGCATGGACCTCGGGACTGCGGTGACCGGCGCCATTCCGGTCAAGGTCGTGGGCCATGTCGGCGACAACGCCAGCGACGAAGGCTTGAGCATCGAGAGCCGATCTCACGCCGGTCAAGATCGACAACCTTCTGCCGGGCTGGGTGAAGCAGGCCGGGCGGCCCGCGCGCGCCAACTTATGTGCTGATGAAAACCGGAAAGACAATTCGCTTCGACGATTTGAGCATCGACGGTTCGGGCGCCACGGTGCGCGGTTCGGTCGAATTCTGACAGCAACAATGAAGTCTCGTCGGCGAATTTTCCGGTTTTTGCGCTGTCCGAAGGTGACAAGGTCGCGTTGAGGGCCGACCGGGCCGGCGACGGTACGCTCCGCGTCGCCATGCGCGGCGACATCTATGATGGGCGCAATTTCGTCAAATCACGTCATTGTCGGGCGCGTCGGCCGACAAGAACAAGCCGAAGCAGGTAGATCTCGATCTCGATATCAAGCTCGGCACGGTGGCCGGCCATAATGGCGAGACGCTACGCGGCCTCGATCTGAAAATGTCGCGCGCGGCGGCCACATCCGCAACTTTGCAATGTCGAGCAAGATCGGCCGCGATACGCCGCTCAACGGGGATTTGCGCATGCGATCGCGCGACAATCACCAGGTGATTTATTTCGAAACCGACGACGCCGGTGCGCTGTTCCGCTTCACCGACATGTATCCGAGGATGTACGGCGGCCAGATGTGGGTCGCCATGGATCCGCCCACGCAGGAGCAGACGCCGCAGATCGGGACGCTTTTCATCCGCAGATTCGCCGTGCGCGGCGAGCCGGCGCTCGACAAGGTGGTGTCCGGGGCGCCGAACGCGGCCGGGCTCGCGCGGCGTGGATTTCTCGGAGATGCGCGCGGATTTCACGCGTTTCTCCGGAAAGATGTCGGTCCGCGACGGCGTCGTGCGCGGGCCGCTGGTGGGCGCCACCGTCGAAGGCAATATCGATTACGCGCGCGATGACGTGCATCTGCGCGGCACATTCGTGCCGTTCTACGGCCTCAACAACATGTTCGGGCAGATACCGATTGTCGGCCTGTTCCTCGGCGGCGGCAACAAGGAGGGGCTGCTCGGGATCAATTACGAAGCGGTCGGCCCGCCAAGCGCGCCGCGCATCACGGTCAATCCGGTCAGCGCGATAGCGCCGGGCCTGTTGCGCAAATTCATCCCTTCGCCGGGGACATTCGATCCCAATTTCCTCCCGCCGATCGCGGTGAGGCGATTATTTCGGCTTGAGCTGGAAGTGGCGCTTCTTGCCAATCGACAAGATGTGGACGCCTTCGGGCGTTGCGTTGTCCGTCGTCAGTGTCAGTTTCTCGTCGGTCACGACGACGCCGTTCAATTTAATTCCGCCATTCTTGATTTGACGGCGCGCTTCGCTGGTTGAAGAGACGGCACCAGTCTGGACAGCGGCAATGAGAACACCTATCGGGTGCTCTACGACTCACGGTTGGCAATGTCTCGGCAGGCGCGCCTTCTTCGAAGGTCTTGCGTGCGGTTTCGGCAGCCTGGTCGGCGGCGTTCCGGCCGTGCACGAGGGCGGTCGCTTCGGTGGCGAGCACTTTCTTCGCCTCGTTGATCTCGTTGCCCTTTGAGGCGCGGCAGACGCGCGATCTCATCGAGCGGCAGCACGGTGAACAGCTTGAGAAAGCGGACGACGTCGCCGTCCTCGGTGTTGCGCCAGTACTGCCAATAGTCGTAGGGGCTCACCAGATCGGCGTTGAGCCACACTGCGCCGGCGGCGCGTCTTGCCCATCTTGGCGCCGGACGAAGTCGTGATCAGCGGCGACGTCAGCGCAAACAATTGCGCGTTCAGCATGCGACGGCCCAGATCGATGCCGTTGACGATGTTGCCCCACTGGTCCGAACCGCCCATCTGCAGGATGCAGTCGTAGCGTTTGTTGAGCTCGACGAAGTCGTAGGCCTGCAGGACCATGTAGTTGAATTCGAGAAACGACAATTCCTGCTGGCGATCGAGCCGCAGTTTCACCGAGATCGAACGAGAGCATGCGGTTGACCGAGAAATGGCGGCCAACGTCGCGCAGAAAGTCGATGTAGTTGAGCTTGTTGAGCCAGTCGGCATTGTTGCTCATCACGGCATTGCCGCCGGCGCTCTTCGAATTTCAGGAATTTCGAAAAGACCGCGCGGATGCCCTTGAGGTTTTCGTTGATCGCCTCGTCGGTGAGAACGCGGCGGCTTTCGTCCTTGCCGGACGGATCGCCGACGCGCGTCGTGCCGCCGCCCATCAGCGCGATCGGGCGATGTCCGGTCTGCTGCAGCCAGTGCAGCATCATGATCGGCAGCAGCGAGCCGATGTGCAGCGAGGCCGCGGTGCAATCGAAGCCGATATAGGCGGTGATCGCGCCGCGCCTTGGCGCGCGCGTCGAGCGCATCGGGCTCCGAGACCTGGTGGATGAAGCCGCGCTCCGCGAGGACGTTGAGAAAATCGGATTTATAGGCGCTCATTGCCAGGGTCTCGAGGCGGCCTTCGTAGGTTCCGTCGGCGGGTGGTGTAACAGGTCCGGCGTCGGATTCAACAACGCATGACCGCGAAAGAGGGGCCGATTTCGGGACCCGTAGAGCGATGCACGCTGCGTCATTTCTTCCTTTCAGAAATGCCGCGCAAAAACCTGCATCGAATTCCCGATAGTTGTTGGTGATCTCTTCGCCCTTGCGAATGGTGCGCTTCGCCACGATGTGCCCGTTTCGCCAATGGGTGTTGGCCTTGTCGGAGTGGTTCATGTGGTGATCGTGGTCGCTGGTCAGCAGAATCTCGCCGTCGACTCGGTATCCGTAATTCCAGATGTAGTCACGCGCGGGCTTCGGCAATTTGGCAAATTGCGTCGGTGAATAGACCCTGTCGAAGCCGTCGACGAAACGCCAGACCTTCGTGCCCTTCCGAATAGCCTGGCCCGCAAAAACCCCAAGACCGTGAATGGCGCTCTTATCGAGGTAAGTCTTAACAAGGAGCATGGGTCATTTCGCGGACCGATCGCCGCGTATCGCCAATTCTGCCCATCAGCACCAAGCGTTGCGAACGGGCGCTCCGGCCAGAACTCACGCTGCCGGCTTGCGCTCTGTCTTCAGCCGCTTGTCGAGATAGGCGCTGATCGAAGTAAGCAGCGGCTTCCACCTTGCCGTCAAAGAAATGATTGGCGCCTTGCACAACCTTTTGCTCGATCACGATGCCCTTTTGGGTCTTGAGCTTGTCGACCAGCGTCGTGACGTCCTTGTGCGGCACCACCGCGTCCTTGTCGCCGTGAATGATCAGGCCCGACGAAGGGCAGGGCGCCAGGAAGGAGAAGTCATAAAGGTTGGCGGGCGGACAGATCGAGATGAAGCCCTTCGATCTCCGGCCGGCGCATCAACAGCTGCATGCCGATCCAGGCGCCGAACGAGAAGCCGGCGATCCAGCAGCTCTTGGCCTCGGGATTGATGGTCTGCGCCCAGTCGAGCGCCGAAGCGGCATCGGACAGTTCGCCCTGACCGTGGTCGAACGAGCCCTGGCTGCGTCCGACGCCGCGGAAGTTAAATCGCAGCGCCGAGAAGCCCCGGTGCACAAAGGCGTAGTAGAGCTGATAGATGATCGGGTGGTTCATCGTCCCGCCGAACTGCGGATGCGGGTGCAGGATGATCGCGATCGGTGCGTTCTTCTGTCGCGCCGGGTGGTACCGCCCTCGATGCGTCCGGCGGGACCGGCGAAGATGATCTCAGGCATCGCTATCGACCTCGAACCGGGCTTGCCGCGCCGCATGGCGGCATCGCGGTGTGTTGTGGCCTGGCTGCACTGACAGAACCGGGCACTAGTTTAGAATTATTCTAATTATATGAATTCCGCTGTTCCCAGCCTGCAACACACGCTATAAGGGCCGGGCGATTTCGGGCTTCTAACACGATCCCCGGGGCAAAAAGCAAGCTTTTGCGGGTCTGAGGCAAAACGGTAATTAGGTACTGGTGAGAAGCTGTGACCGAGCGAGCGCTATTTTGACTGGAATGCCACCGCCCCTCTGCGCGAGGAGGCGCGTGTCGCCATGACCGCTGCGCCTGGACGTTGACCGGAAATGCGTCGTCGGTGCATGCCGAGGGCCGGGCCGTCCGTCGTTTGATCGAGCGAGGCGCGCGAGCAGGTCGCCCACCTGGTCGGCGCCGACGCGAAGAACGTCACGTTCACCAGCGGCGCGACTGAAGCCAACATGCTGCGCGCTGACGCCGGCTGCATTCGAAATTGCCGGGCGCAAGGAGCCGCGCGACCGGTTGTTCGTGTCGGCAATCGAGCATCCTTCGGTACGCGGCCGGCGGCCGTTTCCGCGCTGAGAGCGTCGAGACGCTTGCCGGTCACTGGCGACGGCGTCGTCGATCTCATTGCGCTTCACCGCTCGCTGTCACAGAGCCGCGCGGCCTTTGGTGTCGGTGATGCTCGCCAACAACGAAACCGGCGTCGTACAGCCGATCGCTCAGATCGCCGAGATCGTGCACGCGGCGATCGGTGTACTGCACGTGGACGCCGTGCAGGGCGCCGGCCGCATCGATTGCGATGTCGACGCGCTCGGCGCGGACCTCGTGAGCATCTCTTCGCACAAGCTTGGCGGTCCTCAGGGCGCGGGCGCGCTCGTTCGCCGCGGCGATATTCATATCGCCGAGCCGTTGATCAAAGGGCGGCGGGCAGGAGCGCGGCCAGCGGGCAGGAACCGAAAACGTCGCCGCCATCGCCGGATTTGGCGCGGCTGCCATCGCCGCAAAACAGACCGACATCGGCGCGAATGGCGGCGCTGCGCGACCGGCTGGAAGCAAGGCCTCAAGGCGTGCAACGCCGCAGGCGGTGATTTTCGGCGCCAGCGTACCGCGTCTGCCCAATACGACCTTGTTTGCAGTTCCCGGCGTGAAGGCGGAAACCGCCATAATCGCCTTCGATCTCAATGGGATAGCGGTTTCGTCGGGTTCCGCATGCTCGTCCGGCAAGGTGCAGGCCTCTGCATGTGCTGGCGGCGATGGGTGTGGATCGCTGCACTTGCACGCGGTGCCAGTCCGCGTCAGCCTTGGCTGGCAGCACCACCGAAGCCGAAGTCGATGCGCTTTCGTTGAAACTGCCTGGAATAAGGTGGTTGCGGATCACTACTTAAGCAGAGAAGCGGCGTCGCCGCCTGACGGCGGCCATAGCGCAACCGCACACATCAGACCATGGGAACCAGCGCCGAACGATAGCGCGAGCACCATAACCGACAAATCCAACCCGCGGTCCTTGCAACCGTGAGCGGAGGAAGAATGCCGGCAGTACAAGAGACCGTCGAACAGGTCCGCCGTATCGACGTTGACCAGTACAAGTATGGGTTCGAGACCGATGATCGAATCCGAGAAGGCCCCGAAGGGCCTGTCGGAAGACACCGTCCGCTTCATTTCGGCCAAGAAGAACGAGCCGGAATGGATGCTGGCGTGGCGGCTCGAAGCCTATCGGCGCTGGCTCACCATGCGCGAGCCGACCTGGGCGCGCGTCGACTATCCGAAGATCGATTATCAGGACGCACTATTATTACTCGGCGCCGAAGAAGAACGGCGCTGAAGTCGCTCGACGAGGTCGATCCGGAAATTCTCAAGACCTACGAGAAGCTCGGCATTCCGCTGCGCGAGCAGGAGATTCTCGCACGGCGTCGAGCGGCGCGGCGACGGAAGCGCGCGCGCGCGTCGCGGTGGACGCCGTGTTCGACTCCGGTTTCGGTCGCCACCACCTTCAAGGAAGAGCTGAAGAAGGCCGGCGTGATCTTCATGCCGATCTCGGAGGCGATCCGCGAGCATCCCGAGCTGGTGAAGAAGTATCTCGGCTCGGTGGTGCCGACCTCGGACAATTTCTTCGCGACGCTGAACTCGGCGGTGTTCTCCGACGGCTCGTTCGTCTACGTGCCGCCGGGCGTGCGCTGCCCGATGGAGCTGTCGACCTATTTCCGCATCAACGAGAAGAACACCGGCCAGTTCGAGCGCACGCTGATCATCGCCGACAAGGGCGCCTACGTCAGCTATCTCGAAGGCTGCACCGCGCCGATGCGCGACGAGAACCAGCTGCACGCCGCGGTGGTCGAGCTGGTCGCGCTCGACGACGCCGAGATCAAATATTCGACGGTGCAGAACTGGTATCCCGGGCGACGCCGAAGGCAAGGGCGGCATCTTCAACTTCGTCACCAAGCGCGGCGACTGCCGCGGCGCGCGCTCGAAGATTTCCTGGACGCAGGTCGAGACCGGCTCGGCGATCACCTGGAAATATCCGAGCTGCATCCTGCGCGGCGACAATTCGCGCGGCGAGTTCTATTCGATCGCGATCTCGAACGGCCACCAGCAGGTCGACAGCGGCACCAAGATGCTGCATCTCGGCAAGAACACGACCAGCCGCATCATCTCCAAGGGCATCGCGGCCGGACAAATCCAACAACACCTATCGCGGCCTGGTGACCGCGCACCGCAAGGCCACGGGCGCGCGCAACTTCACCAACTGCGACTCGCTGCTGATCGGCGACGAGTGCGGCGCGCATACCGTGCCCTATATCGAGGCGAAGAATTCCTCCGCCGTGTTCGAGCACGAGGCCACCACCTCGAAGATCTCCGAGGACATGCTGTTCTACTGCCGCCAGCGCGGCATGTCGGCGGAGGAGGCGACCGCGCTCGTCGTCAACGGCTTCGTCAAGGACGTGCTGCAGCAGCTGCCGATGGAATTCGCGGTGGAAGCGCAGAAGCTGATCTCGATCAGTCTGGAAGGAAGCGTGGGTTAATCAGATGGCGTTGTCTTGAAGTCAAAAATCTGCATGTCGAGGTCGAGGACAAGAAGATCCTCAACGGCCTGACGCTTGTCGGTCGAGAAGGGCCAGGTCGCAGCCATCATGGGCCCGAACGGCTCGGGCAAGTCGACGCTCGCCTATGTGCTGGCCGGCAAGGACAACTACAAGGTCACCGAGGGCGACGTGCTGCTCGATGGCGAAAGCATCCTGGAGATGGCGCCGGACGAGCGCGCCGCCAAGGGCGTGTTCCTTGCGTTCCAGTATCCGGTCGAAGTGCCCGGCGTCGCCACCATGACCTTCCTGCGCACCGCGCTCAACGCGCAGCGCAAGACGCGCGGCGAGGCGGAGTTGTCGACGCCGGAATTCATGAAACTGGTGCGCGATAGCGCCAGCCATCTCGGCATCAACCAGGAGATGCTGCGCCGCGCGGTCAATGTCGGCTTCTCCGGCGGCGAGAAGAAGCGCAACGAGATCCTGCAGATGGCGATCCTGCAGCCGCGGCTCGCGCGTGCTCGACGAGACCGATTCCGGCCTCGACATCGACGCGCTCAAGATCGTGGCCGAGGGCGTCAACCGTCTGCGCTCGCCCGAGCGCTCGATGATCGTCATCACGCACTATCAGCGGCTGCTCAACTTCATCGTGCCCGACGTGGTGCACGTGCTGGCCAAGGGCCGCAGTCGTGAAGTCCGGCGGCAAGGAGCTCGCGCTCGAGCTCGAAGCCAAGGGCTATGCGCAATATGCCGACGAGGCGGCGTGACGCCATGAACGCCGAAGTTCGCGCCATGAAGACCCCAGCCGAGCAGGCGCTCAGCGCGGCCTATGCGACGGCGCGCGCGGCACCTTGCCGGGCAAGGGCGTGATTGCGCGCGCTGCGCGCAGACGCTTTCGACGCGTTCGATACGCGCGGGCCTGCCGCATCGGCGCGTCGAAGAATGGAAATACACCGATCTGCGCGCGCTGATGCGCGATGCTACATCCGCTGCGCGCGCCGCCGGATGCCGGCGCCAGCGCGCAGCGCAAGAACGCCGGCAAGTTACTTGGCGGCGTTGAGTGCCGTCGCCTGGTGTTTGTCGACGGCGCTTTCGCGCCCGACATGTCCGACCTGACTTCGGAGCCAGGCATTGCCATCGACTCGATGGCTAACGCGCTCGGCAAAGGCGACCCGTTGGTGTGCGGCCCATGTCGGCCGGGCCTTCGCGACCGACGACGCGGCGGTGGCGCTCAACACCGCCTTCATGAGGCGACGGCGTCGTGATTCGTATATCGCGCCGGCGCGACGACTGCAAGCGGCCGATCCATCTCGTCTTCGCGACGCGGTAGCGACAAGCCGACCGTCTGCGTTTGTCCGCTCGCTTGGTCGTGGTGGAGAAGGGCGCGCAGGCCACGCATCATCGAGAGCCACGAGGGCCGGCGGCGCGACTACCAGGTCAATGCCGCGCTCGAGCTGGTGGTCGGCGACGAGGCGCAGGTCGATTACATCAAGATCACGCAGGCGCGCGGCTTTGCATGTCGCGAGCCTGCTCGCCACGGTCGGCGCGCAGCGCCGCATTTCAACAGCTTCGCCTTCACCAGCGGTGCGCCGGTGGTGCGCAACCAGACTTTCATGCGCTTTGCCGGCGAAGGCACCAAAGGCTGCCATCGGCGGCGTCAGCCTGCTGCGCGGCAAGCGCAGTCATGTCGACACACACGCTGCTGATCGAGCACGCCGCCGCGTCATTGCGGAGAGCCGCGAGCAATTCAAGACGGTGCTCGACGACGAGAGCCACGGCGTGTTCCAGGGCAAGATCGTCGTCGAGCCGCACGCGCAGAAGACCGACGCCAAGATGATGACGCACGCGCTGCTGCTCTCCGACGAAGCCGAGGCCGACAACAAGCCGGAGCTGGAAATCTTCGCCGACGACGTGGTCTGCGGCCACGGCGCCACCGCCGGCGCGCCTCGATCCGGATCTGCAAGTTCTATCTGATGTCGCGCGGCATTCCACGAGAAGGAAGCCGAAGCGCTGCTGATCCAGGCCTTCATCGGCGAAACGATCGAGGAGATCGCGCATGAAGGGCATGCGCGAGGCGCTGATGATCGCGAGCGCTCAGGTGGCTCGGGCGCGACGGAGTTGACCATGCATCCGGCGGTCAGCAACGGCTCGTACGACGTCGCCCAGCATCCGCGCGGATTTTCCCGCCCTGGCGCTGCAAGGTCTATGGCAAGCCGCTGGTCTATCTCGACAACGCCGCCTCGGCACAGAAGCCGAAGCAGGTGCTCGACCGGCTGCAGACGGCCTACACCGAGCAATATGCCAATGTGCACCGCGGTCTGCACTATCTCGCAAATGAGGCGACCGAGGCCTACGAGGCGCGCGCGCGAGAGCGGTGCGCGCATTTCTGAACGCCGAGCGCAAGGAAGAAATCATCTTCACGCGCAACGCCACCGAGGCGATCAACCTTGTCGCCTATACGTTCGGACGCGAGCGCATCAAGGCTGGCGACGAGATCGTGCTCTCCATCATGGAGCACCATTCCAATATCGTGCCATGGCATTTTCTGCGCGAGCGCCAGGGGGCGGTGATCAAATGGGCGCCGATCGACGAGGATGGCAATTTCCTGCTCGACGAATTCGAGAAACTGCTCACGCCCAGCACCAGGATGGTGGCGATTACGCACATGTCGAACGCGCTCGGCACCGTCGTGCCGGTGAAAGAGCGTCGTGCGCATTGCGCATGCGCGCGGCATTCCGGTCGCTGATCGACGGAGCGCAGGCGGCGGTCCATATGGATGTCGATGTGCGCGACATCGACTGCGATTTCTATGTCTTCACCGGCCACAAGGTGTACGGCCCGACCGGGCATCGGCGCGCTCTACGGCAAATACGAGCATCTCGCGGCGATGCCGCCGTTCAATGGCGGCGGCGAAATGATTCACGAGGTGTTCGAGGACCGCATCACCTATGGCGAGCCGCCGCTACAAGTTCGAAGCGGGCACGCCGGCAATCGTGCAGGCGATCGGGCTCGGCGCGGCGATCGACTACGTCAATTCGGTCGGCAAGGCGCGCATCCGCGCGCACGAGAGCGGCGCTGGTCAAATACGCGCACGAGCGGCTTGGCCAGATCAATTCGCTGCGAATCATCGGCAATGCGGCCAGACAAGGGCCGATCGTCTCATTTCGAGATTGAAGGGCGCGCATCCGCACGATGTCGCAACCATCATCGATCGCGCTGGCGTAGCTGTGCGCGCCGGCACCCATTGCGTGATGCCGCTGCTTGCGCGTTACGGTCTGACGGCCACCTGCCGCGCGTCGTTTGCCATGTACAATACGAAAGAGGAGGTGGATACACTCTGCCGCCTCGCTCGTGAAGGCGCAGGAATTTTTTGCATGACTGAAGACACGCAGACGCATCACGTCGACGGAAAAGCCGCCGGAGAATGCTGCAGTGGTCGGCTCGCCGGCGCTGCCGCAGGATGAGCTCAACAAGCTAACCGACGACATCGTCGCGGCGCTGAAAACCGTCTACGATCCGGAAATCCCAGCCGACATCTACGAACTTGGTCTGATCTACAAGATCGATATCGGCGACGACCGTGGCGTGAAGGTCGACATGTCGCTGACGTCGCCGAACTGCCCGGCGGCGCAGGACTTGCCGATCATGGTCGAGAACGCGGTGTCGAGCGTTCGCCGGCGTGAAGGAGACCAAGGTCGACGTCGTTTGGGATCCGCCGTGGGACCCGAGCCGTATGTCGGACGAGGCGCGCGTCTTGTACTGCAATATGTGGTGAGTTGATGTGATAGCGTCGAGACACTAGCATAAGGACTTCGATCGAGGATCGAACTATGGCAGCCTGGCACGACCCCGACCCCAGGTGATGCGGCTGACCGATGCCGCCGCCGACGCGCATCAAGGACGGTGATGGCGCAAGCGCGGACAGCCCGTGCGCCGGCGTACGCGTCGGCGTGAAGAATGGCGGCTGCGCCGGCATGGAATACACGATGGAATATGCCGAGAGCGGTGAACCGACCGACGAGGTGGTCGAGGACAAGGGCGTCAAGATCCTGATCGATCCGAAGGCCGTGTTGTTTCTGCTCGGCACCGAGATGGACTACAAGACCGACAAGCTGTCGGCGCAATTCATCTTCAACTAATCCAAACCAGACCAAGTGCCTGCGGTTGCGGCGAGTCTGGTGCAGCTCACGCCTGCGAAAGGCGCGGAGTAGAGGCTGTCAGGCGACCTCGGCGGCGGCTGCTCTCGGCACTAACTTCGGGATCGGCCTCGCAAATCACGCGGTTGCGACCATGCCGCTTAGCGGCATAGAGGCACGTGTCGGCACGCTCGATCAATGACTGGCCGGTATCGGCCCTTCCGTAGTGCGGCGACCCCGATCGATATCGTGATCACTGACCGAGCTGCTTCGCCGGTCGAGCGCTTCATTAATTCCTTAGCCATTACCGCGCCGGCGAATGTGTTCGGCAACCGTCACGGCTGCACGCAGGGCGGTGTTTGGCAGAATGACGGCAAATTCCTCACCGCCGTAGCGCGCTGCCGTGGTCCTTGCCCTTGACGTTGTGTTTCACTTCGACGGTCGCCACCAGGCGCAAGACTTCGGTCGCCGGTCAGATGGGCCGAAGTTGTCGTTGAAGGCCTTGAAGTGGTCGATGTCGGTGAGCATCAGCGACAGCGCTTCGTTCCTTGCAACCGCCTCCGCTATCGGCTTTTCCAGGGTGACGTCAAAGAATTTCCGGTTGGCAAGCTGGGTCAGCGGATCAGTCAGACTTTCAGGTACGGACTACCGCTTCGAGGTCCTCCTGCAGTGTCGTTGATCTCCAGCTTGGAAGCGTGTGAGACGCTCTTCCAGTTGCCGGTTTGGATAGCCTCCATGGCCTTGGTCGTTTGCACCAAACGTTTCGACGATCGCGCGCAGACCGTCTCGCGATCTTTCGAGCCGTACGAGTTGCTTGCGGATGCACCAGCGAGGCTTTCAGTGTAGCTGGTCGCCGAACCAACGGCGGCGTCGATCATGGCCATGACCTGATCGATCTCGCCTTTGACCTGGCTTCCGACCAGATCGATCCGTTCCGTCAGCCGGGTTGGCGATAGGTAGTTTTCGTACGATCTGAACGCAGGTCGGCCTCGGAGATCGTGCCCTTGCGCCTTGAGCAGTCGCGTTGACCTGCTGATTGAGCGCAGGGTGGTAGCCCCGCCATTGCTGACTACTCCCGCAGCTGCAAGCCGGTGCTTGCAGTGGAGGACGGGCACACACGGCGCCTCTTGTGAGACGGTATTCGAGGGAAGTGAATGGGGGTAAATTTGGAACTAACGGCTACGCAATCAGCGTTTGCACCAACGCAGGATCCGCGCGTCAGGCCTTGATCGAGACAGGTCGCAAGCAAGAAGGCCGGCAGGTGGCCTCGCGTCACTCGTCTGCGCTGGCTGAGTAGAGGCGGCGCCGTTAGCGAGGAACGGGCGCTTCTTTTGCCGGTCTGACGCATCTGGTCCACGCCGGCGATTGGCCGCGTGGGCTTCAGCGCGAGGCCTCTGGCACGTGCTCCCGAGGCGAGCGGCTTCGACGCGGTTCGGACAGCCGCCGGTTTGTCCATCCATGGAGATGCGTCTGGCCGATCAGCCGCTCGATAGCACTAACCGACTTTGCTGTCGATCGGGGCGACGATGATGATTGCGGTGCCGCTTCACGCCTGCGCGACCGGTGCGGCCGATGCGGTGGACGTAGTCGTCGGCGTGGTGCGGCACGTCGAAATTGAAGATGTGGCTGACCGTCGGGAATATCGAGGCCGCGCGCGGCGACGTCGGAGGCGACCAGCAGCGTGACCTCGCCCTTGCGGAACGAGTCGAGCGCCGCCGTGCGCGCCGACTGGTCCATGTCGCCATGCAGCGCAGCCGGCGTTGAAGCCGTGGCGCACGCAGCGAGCGGTGCAGCTCGGCGACTTCGCGCTTCGCGGTTGCAGAAGATGATGGCGTTCTTGAGATCCGTCGGCCGAGCGGATCAGCTGGCGCAGCGTCTCGCGCTTGTCATGCGGCTCGCGGCCGGTCTTGACCAGCAGCTGCGTGGTGGTTGGCGACCGTGGTTGCGGGTCGCGAGACCTCGACGCGCACCGGATTGTGCAGGAACTGCATCGGTGATGCGCTGGATCTCCGGCGGCATGGTGGCGGTGAAGAACAGCGTCTGGCGGGTGAACGGCACCAGCTTGCAGATGCGCTCGATGTCGGGGATGAAGCCCATGTCGAGCATGCGGTCGGCTTCGTCGATGACCAGGAGCTCGACGCCGGTCAGCAGCAGCCGTGCCGCGCTCGAAATGGTCGAGCAGCCGGCCGGGCGTGGCGATCAGCACGTCGACGCCGCGCAGTCAGCTTGGCGTCCTGATCGTCGAACGACACGCCGCCGATGATCAGCGCGACGTTGAGCTTGTGGTTCTTGCCGTATTTGTCGAAGTGCTCGGCGACCTGCGCGGCGAGTTCGCGCGTCGGCTCGAGGATCAGCGTGCGCGGCATGCGCGCGCGCGCGCGGCCCTGTTCCAGCATGGTCAGCATCGGCAGCACGAAGGCGGCGGTCTTGCCGGTGCCGGTCTGCGCGATGCCGAGCACGTCGCGCCGCGCGAGCACGTGCGCGGATGGCTTGGTCTTGAATGGGCGTCGGGGTTTTGTAGCCGGCCGCTTCGATGGCGGCGAGAACTTTGGCGGATAAGCCGAGATGAGAGAAAGGCATCTAACCTCAGGAAACCGCCCAGATCGCGCCGGACTAACGAAACCGATTGCTTTGCGCGGGGGACGGCCGAATCTTCATGTCAGACCGGTTGTCACGGAACATAGGTGCGAAGGGCTAAAGTCAATGCTCTGCATGACGATAGGTCGCATTAATTATTAGTCTTTCGTAGTCCTGAAACGTATCGATGTGCGGCGTTTTACTGCTTGCGCGGACCGGTCTTGTGCCGCATCGCGCATTGTGCAAGGGTTTCCGGTCTTCGTATCCCTTGCCCGCAGCGCATGTCGCGGCCTATAGGGATGCGCGAATTGTCGGTAGGAAACGAATGATGCGCACGCAGGTCGGAATCATTGGAGCAGGCCCCGCCGGACTGATGTTGGCCAGGCTTCTGCACCTGCAGGGCATTGAATCGATCATCATCGAAAATCGCAGCCGCGACTACATCGAAAATCGCATTCGCGCGCGGCTTGATCGAAGCACTGGGCCGCCGATCTTGCTCAGCGGACGTGGGCGTCGGTGAACGCATGCAACGCGATGGCATGCTGCATTGGGGAATCAATATCGGCATTAATGGCGATCTGCACCGTATCGACTTCAAGGCAGCTGGTAAACAAGCGCGTTACGATCTACGGGCAGCAGGAAGTGGTGAAGGATCTCGTGGAGTGTCGGATTTCCGACGGCGCGCCGCTACTCTTTGAGGTCGACGACGTCACGGTTCACGACCTGAAACGCAAAAACCGAAAATCCGCTTCAAGCATGACGGTCGGGCCCAGGAAATCGACTGCGATTTCATCGCGGGTGCGACGGCTTCCATGGCGTCTGCCGGCCAAGCATTCCGGACCGCGTGCTCAGCGTATTCGAGCGAGACTATCCGTTTGGTTGGCTCGGCATCCTATCGGAGAGTCCGCCGCCCGATCACGAATTGATCTATTCCTACACTGATCGCGGCTTTGCGCTTTACACCATGCGTTCTGCCAGCCTGGCACGGCTTTACCTCCAATGCGATCACGATGAGGAGATTGAAGCTTGGCCCGATAGCCGCATTTGGGATGAATTGCATAGGCGGCTCGGCGAGCGCGCAAGCTCGCCGAAGGCAAGACGCTGCAAAAGGGCATCACGCCGATGCGCAGTTTCGTCGTTGAGCCAATGCAGTACGGTCGCCTTTTTCTCGCCGGCGACAGCGCGCACATCGTCCCCCGACGGGCGCGAAAGGGATGAACCTCGCATTTGCCGATGTGGTGATGTTGTCGCGCGCATTGGACGCTTACTACAAGAACAAAAGCAATGATCGACTGGAGATCTATTCAACGACGTGCCTGCGGCGGGTGTGGTATGCGCAGCGGTTTCTCGTGGTGGATGACGCAAAGTATGCATCGGTTTCCCGAACGAGTCGGCCTTCGACCGACGACGCCAACTCTCTGATCTCGACTATCTGACCAGCTCAAAGTGCTGCAGCGACCTCGCTGGCGGAACAATATGTCGGGCCTTCCCGTCGGCTAATCCTGCAGGACCGAACGAAGCGGTTGGCGCAAGAGCATGATTGCGACACCGGCTGCGCTCGATATGAGCGCGAGCATCAGGAAAAATTGCCTTTATCCATACTTGACCAGAACATGCCGAGATAGCCGGCCAGAAATCCGCCGACGAAGCTCGTCGCGAGCCAAACGCCCATCATCATCGACAGCAGCGATCGCTCGGCGCGATCTTCGTCACGAGCGAAAGGCCGGTTGGTGAAAGATAAAGTTCGCCGACGGTGATGACGACGAAAGTAGGAGAACAGCCACAGCCAGCTCGCTTTACCGTTTCCGGCAGTCCATGCGGCCGCAACCATGACCAGATAGGCGAGGGCGTTGATCAGGCAGCCCATCGCGAGCTTTGTTGCTGGTCGGCGGGCTCGTCTTTCCCTTGCCAACGCCACAGCGCAACTATGAATGGCGTGAATGCAAAGATCATGAAGGGATTGAAAGCTTGGAACCAGGTTACCGGAATTTCGCCGCCGAGAAAATGCCGATCAGTGAATTGGTCGGCCCAAAGCGTGATTGTGTTTCCCTGCTGTTCGTATGTCGCCCAGAACAGACTGACCGGAGCAAATAACAGCAGAAGCGCGCCGATTGACCGCCAGTGCTTTGCGTCGAGCGCGACATCAGGTACTGCGTGCTTCTCGAAAGCGTCGCGAGGCAAGTGCGGCGTAGCGGCGAGATAAATGATCAGGCCAAGCGTCATTCCAATTCCGGCGGCCGTGAAGCCATAGTGCCAGCCAAGCTCTTCGCCGAGCGTGCCGCAAACGAGCGGAGCGAGAAATGCGCCGAGATTGATGCCGACGTAGAAAATCGAAAAAGCGCGGTCTCTGCGCCGGTCCCCTGGCGGATAAAGGGTGCCGACCTGGGTGGAAATGTTTGGCTTGAAAGCACCGTTTCCAAGAATGAGAAAGCCCAGGGCCACCAGAAACAAATGTTCGAAATGCCATCATGAAATGCCCGATGGCCATCAGCGTGGCACCGATGATCACTGTCCGACGCTGGCCGAGCACGCGGTCGGCCAGCAATCCACCCAGGATCGGCGTTAAGTAAACCAGCCCGGTATAGAATCCGTAGATCTGCGAGGCGAGCGGCTGCGGCGCCAGCGGGCCGAATACGAACTCCAGTCCGTGCTTGAAAGATGAGAGGCCGAGGATCTCGGTGGAGCGCTGCGGCGTGAACAAATACTTGACGCATGTACAGCACAAGAAGGGCCCGCATTCCGTAATAGGAAAAGCGTTCCCACATTTCAGTTGTGAACAGATAGGCAAGCGCCTTCGGGATGGCCGAAAATTTCGTCACGCGCGCCGGAAGGGTAGCGGAGAAAGGCGCGCATGGAGGTCATGTCGGTTCCGGCGGAATAATTGCTGGGCAAACGATATCACATCACGACAAACATGTTTTCCGGCGCCTGAACTCGGTGTACGGTTTTTGCAAGTTTCACCGGGGAGCATGACCGGGGCTGCAATGATGAGGGCTCGGGCGGCCTCGTTTTCGCTGTAGGCATCTTGCTCGCGGGTTTGTCTGCTGGGCATTCGCGCGCGCACAACCGACTTCCCGAACCGGCCGATACATTTCATCAGTCGGGTTCGCCGCCGGCGGCGGGAATGATCTCTTCGCGAGGCTCGTTGTACAGAAATTTCAGGAGAATACCGGATCAACTGTGGTCATTGAAAACCGCGTCGGTGCAGGTGGACGCATTGCCGCCGAGATTCGCTGCGCGTCAACCGGCCGACGGGTATACAGTGCTGGTCGGGGCAACCGGGCAAATGTCGATTGCTACGGCAATCTTTCCCGGATCTTAGCTATCACGCAAGCAACAGCTTCATTCCGCTGAACATGATTGCGTCTTTCCCGCTGGTGCTCGTGGTACCGGCGGATCACCCGGCGAAGGATGTGAAGGAACTCGTCTGGCTGGGCGAAGTCCAATCCTGACAAGTCGAATTACGGCACTTCGTCTCCAGCTTTCACAATTGCAAGCGAGCTGCTCAAGCTCAAAAGCGGAATGCCAGCCGTGGCGATTCCTTATAAGAGCAGCAACAGAGTCAAACCTCAGTGTTGTTGTCCGGACAAAGCCTGTTCACAATTTCGGACGGGCCGCCGGTCATCCCATTGGTCAAGGCAGGCAAGATCCGCGCTCTCGCGGTTACCGGTTCGGAGCGCTCACTCTGAGCTTCCCGATGTGCCAAGCATGGCTGAGGCAGGTTATCCGGACGTTGATACCCAGCTTTGGAGTGGATTCTTCGTACCCGTCGGTACGCCGAGCCGCCGATCGTGACCAAGCTCACGGCAGGATTGGGCAAGGCGCTGGCCGACTCGGCGGTTCAGGAAGGTCTGCAGAAGATGGCGGTTAAACCGGGCGGCCCTACCGGCGAACGACTTCAAGAAACGGATCGAAGCTGACATCAAGATCATTTGCTGAAGTCGTGAAGGCCGCTAACCTGACTTTCAAGTAGTCATCTTTTTGTCCGCGCGGCGTGGCTCGCTGCCTTAAATCAATTGCCGCGGCGCCGACCGCTGCTATTGTACGCAATTGGTAGAGTGGGGATACCATGCGTCGGCTTGCAGCGTTTGCTTTGCTCGTTGGAGTCGTTCCGAGTCAGGCGAGTGCTGCTTCGGTCGAGGAGCTATTTCGACACTTCAATTTGTTCGGGACTTGGGCCACGGATTGCAAGACTCCACCGACACCTCGCAATCCACATGTCAGTATCACAATGCCGAGCGCGGGGCTGATCCTGGAGGATCACAATCTTGGTCCCGGACTATGCGGTGAACCGCTACAGTATTCTCTCGGCCGAGCAGGTATCTTCGACGAGTGTAGCGGTCAATGTGATCTTCCAGCCTGGCGCCGACGCTGAAGAACGGCAAAAGCTTATTTTTGCGGTCCGTGACAAGACCCGGCGCACCATATTCAATCAAACGGACGGTGGGTCCGTGCAGGTCAAAGATGGAATTGCGGTTGCGCGGGGAGCAAGACCCCGCTGTTACGCAAGTGCGAGGATGGCGGCGTCAGCCACTGACACTTTCGCGCCGGGTCTATTGCCAACTTAGGAACATTGCGCATGTCGTGTAGATGATGTGCGGTGCCATTGTGGCAATCACATTCGGCAATGAACGATGGACTTTAATGTCGCCATCCAAGGGAGAAGGCGGGGGTTATGGCTGAGTGCGAAGCTTTTTCATTACGGTCCCGGCAAACCTGCGCTGCGAGGCGAATAGTGACGGCCGCGCGTCCCGACAGCGTCGTCGCGTTCAGGCCCCTTTTTCGCCCCTTTTTTTCGGATGTCCGCGCCGGAGGCGATTTACGATTGGATGGTGGGTTGTGCCAGCTCAGGACATCGTATGCAGCCAATGGCTTGTCGAAACCCTTCAAAGTCAAGCTCACCAAGTGCTTTTACCTTCACCGATTGGTCAACAGAGGCCAACACGCGCGCGGGGATCACAATTTGGCCAGTCCCCGCCTCATCGCAAAGCCGCGATGCAAGATTTATGACGCTACCGATCGCTGTGTACTCCCGACGCTCCTGGAAGCCAATTTGTCCCACAGTCGCAAAGCCGGTGGCGATCCCAATTCCAAATCCAAGTTCGTGGCCCTTGCGTCGCCACTGCGTCCCCAGTTCGTTCACTCGTTCCCGCATGTCCAGCGCCAGCCGGATGGCACGCTCGGTGTGATCGACACATGGAATTGGATCGTTGAACACAATCATGATCCCGTCGCCGAGAAATCGTTCCAGCGTGCCCTCGTAACGGAAGATGAGTTCTCCCAAGTTCTCGTGGTAATCACGCAGGACCGCCATGACCTCTTCGGGTTCGGATGTCTCGGTAAAGTTGGTAAAGCCACGCAAATCGCAGAACAGGACCGTGATCTCTTGTCGATGACTGGCCAACACCGGATCGGGTAAGTCGGAGCGACGCTATCATTTGCGCCACCTGCGGCGCCAAAAATCGCTTCAAACGACCGATCCGTTCGATTTCCGTTAATTGTTCTGCCACGCGCTCCTCAAGCAGACGATTCCAGCTGGAAAGTTGCTCGGTCTGCTCCTTCAATTTTGCTGCCTGGTGCTGAACCGTATCGTGAAGTTCCTTCACTCGGAGCAGCGATCGAACGCGGGCAGTTAACGCGGCATGTTCAAATGGCTTTGTGAGATACTCATCGCCACCCGCGTCAAGGCCGCTCACAACGTCACGAATATCGGATTTTGCAGTGACCAAGATGACTGGCACGAAGCGCAGCATTGCGTCTTGCTTTAGTTGTTTCAACACCGCGATTCCGTCGAGCTTCGGCATCATGATATCAAGCAGGACCAGGTCAGGTTCGAGCTCGCGCGCCTTCGTTAATGCCTGCTCGCCGTCTTCCGCCGTGATGACTTCATAGCCTTGGGCTTCCAGCCGGACACGCAGGATTTCCAGATTAGTCGGCATATCGTCGACGGCAAGAATTCGAGGGGAGTTCGCACCGGCTCCTCTCACGATCAACGCAGCAAATCGCGCATCATTGCGAGAATTTTTCGCGGGCTAAATGGCTTGGCGATATACCCGTCGCATCCGGCAGCCAGTGACTTTGCCTCGTCGCCGGACAGGGCATATGAGGTGACCGCGACGATCGGAATGTGCCGCAAGTCCGGATTGGCCTTAATCTGACGCGTAGCCTCATAGCCGTCGATGGTCGGCAGTTGGATATCCATGAGGATGAGGTCCGGCCGATGTTCGGCCGCCATCGCGACGCCCTTTGCGCCGTCATCCGCTTCAATCAAATCGTATCCAGCATGGGTGAGCAAATCCCGGAGGATGCGCCGATTGTCCTCGGTATCCTCTATAATGAGAATGCGTTTCTTCACGCCAGCTGCCTCTGCTGTTGCACGCGTACTGGAACGACGATGTTGAAGGTGGAACCTACACCGAGCGGTTGAATCCAAGTCGATACGGCCGCCGTGCATACCGACCAGCTGGCGCGAAATCGATAATCCAAGTCCAGTGCCGCCTTTCTTCCGTGTACTGGTATTGTCGATCTGCTGGAACTGCTCAAATATTGTTGCTTGATCTTTAGGTGCGATCCCAGGCCCGGTGTCACAAACCATAATATTGAATTCCCCATTGACTGCCTGGACGCGCACCTCGACCTCGCCGGTATCAGTGAATTTTATGGCGTTGCTCACGAGGTTCAGGAGTACCTGAGTAAGACGGCGCTCGTCGCCGCGGCCCATCGGAAGGTCATTAGGTACGCTGGTCTTGACTTCGATCCCCTTGGCTTGTGCAAGCGAACCTGTTGCGGCCACGACCGATTGCACCATTGCCTCGACGGAATAGTCATCCAGCGCCAACGTGAGCTGGCCGGCCTCGATTTTGGATATGTCGAGCACGTCATTGATCAAACTCAAAAGGTGCTTTCCATTGGCTTGAATGCGCTCCAAGACGTCTAATCCTTTCTGCGGAATGCTGCCGTAGAGCCCATCGGCGAGCAGTTCGGAATAGCCCAGGACGGCGTTCAACGGCGTGCGCAGCTCGTGGCTCATGTTGGCGACGAACTGGGATTTGTGCTCACTCGCAATCGCGAGTTCTCGTCCCTTCTGATCGACTTCACGGAACAGCTGCGCATTCTTCATCGCGAGGACCGATTGATTGGCAAAGGTCTGCATGAGGTCGACTGTACTGGCCGGAAAATCTCCGGTCTCGCGGCGCTGCAATACCAAAGCGCCAAGAATGTCATCCTGAGCGAAGAGCGGAACGATCAGGACGGAGTTGAACCCAGCCGAAAGGACGGATTCCTTGAGCGAAAAATTCGGAGCTTTCGAAAGATCGGGAATAGAGACAGGACCTCGCTGCTTGGCGGAGAGACCCAAGGCGCTTTCGTCGAGTGTGATCCTGGTGGCCCGGACTTTATCCTGAAATGATTGATCAAGCGCATGGGCTTCAGCGAGCTCGAAAATGTCCCGTGATGCGTCATAGCTGTAGATCGCGCCAGCGTCTGCACGAGAAAATTTCACCGCTTGGGTAACGATCGTGGCCAACACCGCGTTAATGTCGAGAGATGACGCGACGGCGCGCCCGATCTCCTCAAGCGCCTTCAATTCACTATTCGATTGGGCAAGATCGCGTGTGCGGTCAGCGACTTTCTGCTCTAGCCGGCTGTAGGACCCTTGAAGCTGATCTGCCATCCGATTGAAATGGTCGGCCAGTTCCTCGATTTCATCTGCCGTTTTTACGTTGATACGGTGGCCGAAATCGCTCGCCTCCAATTGCCGGGCGCCAACCTGTAGCGCTCGAATCGGGGTGACCAATTGGCGCGCCAGCAGCATACCGGCAAGCACAGCAAGCATGATGGCCAGAGCAAGCAGCCACCCGGTGCGATAAAGCAGACCATAGACCGGCTGAAGTGCCTTGCTCAGCGGCTGCTCAAAAAAAACGTACCAATTCATCCGCGGGATAGCTGCCGACCCGGTCAAGACCGCGTGTCCGTCGGGGTCTTGCCCGAGAGTCACTGGTTCGGCGCGTGACTTGATCATGGATTTTACCTGAGGAAGGTTCGCCAAGTCTGCGCCCAGGTGATTGTGACCAATGTCGGAATGAGCGAGCAATCGCCCCTCCGGCCCTAAGACATAAGCGTCTGATGTCCGTGCCGGTCTGGCCTTGGTCTACGAAATCTGACAGGAACTTGAGATTGATTTCCGCAACGGTTGAACCCGCATTTCGACCGGAATGCGCCATTGCTATCGCAATGAACGGATCAAAACCGTCAAAATGAACCGGCGACAACCAAACTGGCTTTGTCTTGCGTCTCCTTGAACTTGGGATCGTCCGAGTAATCGACCCCGCTCGCAATGACGAACTGTGCGCGAGTAAGCCTCAGTTGCTCCTTCCCAGCGCCATCAAGGTAAATCAGGCTGTCGATTGCGGGCACCTGCTGAAGAAGCTGCGCGTAGTCAGAACGACGTTGTTCAACTGTGGTGGAGCTGGCTCGTGTGGCCCAGCTAATCTGTCGTTCGATATCCGATAAGAACTGGTCAATGCGATTGGCGGTGGTGGTCGCCTTTTCCGACTGGGCTTTTGCCAATATCTGCGTGGTTTCGCGGTACATGAACCACGTCTCGAGGGCACCATTGACGAGCAGTACAAGTACGACCAGTCCGACGAACGAGACGACGAACTTGCTGAAGATGCCTCTTCGGCGAAACAAGCCCTTACGTGGGGCACTATCCAGTTGAGATAATTTCAGTTTCAATTGTCGACATCATCTAGCCCGACGTGGAGGGCCATTTAGCGCAGCTCCGTGCGTACGGCGTCGGCTAAAATCGGCCTCACTCTGTCGCCATCGTGCAGGGAACTGCCGGCATTGGCCACGACCATGTCGCCTTCGCAGAGCCCTTTGCGGATTTCAGTAGCGGGTAGCGATTGAGTCTCGGTCGCAATAACGGTTCCGCTCGAGACTACGGCCAAGTATCTAGCGACAGGCACGGCCACCCCTCTTGCGCCAGTTACCGCTATAACAAAAGGCCTCATCACCGATACCGACATCCTAGTCCGTGTTGCCAATCGGTAACGCAACTAGTGCAGCTCCCGCACTACGCGGAATCCGTTGGCATAGTATCGCACATCGAAGTCATATCTGAAACGCGCCATTGACCGCGTATACGTGGATGCACTGTCGAATGAGCCGCCGCGTAATACCCGCAGCCGACATTGCCCACTGGTCCAGCGCCGAGCCATCTGTCGGGGCACCGACATAATTGTCGTTCCAGCAATCTTCCACCCACTCCGCCGCATTGCCCGCGGTGTCATAAAGACCGAACCGATTTGCCTGGAATGTGCCGACCGGCAAAGTTTGTTCAGATTGACCCGTATTGCATTCCCGGCAGTTGGCTTGGCGCGAGCCGACGGCGCCACCCCACCAAAAGGAGGTGTCGGTTCCGGCGCGGGCGGCATATTCCCATTCAGCCTCAGACGGAAGCCGATAGACCTGTCCCGTCTTCCGAGATATCCAAACCACGAACTCTTTTGCATCAAGCCAGCTGACGTTGATGACCGGACGGTCGCCACGCCCCCATCCTCGATCCTGGGGACGAGATTTGCATCCGCCATCGTCCACGCATCTATCCCATTCACTGAAGGTCACTTCGCGACGACCGATCGCAAAGTTCCTCGCAAAGCTCACGCGGTGTACTGGTTTTTCGTACTCCGATGAGGATCCCATTGCGAACGAGCCGGCGGGCACCACCGACCATTTCAGGACAGTCGGGACAATCACGGAAAACATCTCCCGGCTTGGATCCGGACCGAGGCGATTCGCGTGGCGGCGGCGTTGAGTCGGTCGGCGAACTTCTTGAAGTCGTCGAGGTGCTTGGTGATGGCGGCGAGGGCTGGGGTGGCGGTGATGGGGCCGGTGCGGGCGTCATCACGACTGAACTTGATGGCCTGAAGTAGAACTCCTCGATAAGAGATGAAGTCACCCAGGGAACTTGCTCGTTATTGGAGGCGCGAGATACGCCAATGCGGGCGCGGTTGAAAATATCCTCGGCGGTCAAGTTCGGAGAACAGAGCTCCTTGATCAGTTCGCCGACGAAAAGACTGTTCGCGCCAGAACTTTCGTCTAATCACCTGGCCGGGCGCAGCGGAGTATAAAGCAAGCGTGCCGACTGGCGCATCAATCGGGAGCAAGCCCCGCGGCTGACGCTCGGAAGCGGCGCTCGAATGGGTTTCTTCGAGCAGCATCGAGTATGATAATTTTTACTTTCGCGCCCGCGCGGTGCATGTCGGCCAGCACTGCATCGACGCTGATGCCATCGCGGCGAACGTCGGCTTCGGTCCAAATTTGGGCGTTGACCGGAATCAGATAGGTCTGTCTTCCGACATCAAGGCCGAATCCGCTGAAGTAGAGAAGTGCAACCGTGCCGTTGGTGATCTTGCCGGTAAAGGCCGCGATCGCATTTGCATATTTTGCTTGTTGAGGTTCTCCTTGAAGTCGACGTCGAAATCAATTCGACGAAATTCATCGGCCAATGTCCGAGCATCCCTGATCGTGGCGGACAGCGGCGTTCTTGCATCAGGGTAGTTGGCATTTCCGATGACGAGCGCGACTGCGTCCGGCGAGCAAGGCCGCCGCCGTGAGCGATGAGGAAAGGACCAACAAGCATAGCCAGAACAGAAGCCCTTTGTTCATGCCGCACCTGCTTACCATGCAGTGGTCCAATGGTGTCTGAACTTTTGCTGTGATGTAGTCTTCTCGCAGACGAGACCTTTTCGTCATAGAAGCCAAACTCTTACATTTTGGCTTTCAGTCGGAGACTTCTATCGTCTCGCAAGGATCCACCACTTTATTTCGAGACTAAGTAGTTTAGACATATTGATGATTTTGGACAACAGCGAGAACCAAAGCCGCTGCGATCGAGAAAACATCCGCCGAGAGCCCGAGGTCACCGGCAGCACGATACCAGTCGGCTCCATTGCAGGTCTGCTCATGGCGAGGTCTATGAAGACGTGCGCACTTCCCAGCAGAGTTGAATTCACCTAAATTCATCCACGGGCAGATCGATGGTTTCGTCACGAGAATAGCGATCGCAAGGAATGGCGGGCGATGCGCGTGCTGCGGCAAAGTCGGGGACCGGTGCAGCAAGACTGGCGTTGCAGTCTTTGGCCCTGCTGTTTGCCGGGGTCGTATGCGGCGGGGTTGCGGTTGCCCAGACCAACCGCACCGGCGGTCCTAGTCCATCGCCGGCCGGGGCGGAGGTCTATTTCATCGATCTCAAGGACGGCGCCACCGTCCCAGCAGATCTGAAAATCTATTTCGGACTGCGCAACATGGGCGTTGCCCCCGCAGGATCGGATCGTGAGAACTCAGGGCATCACCATTTGCTGATCGATACCGAATTGCCGCCGCTCGACCAGCCGATTCCGAACGACTTCAATCACTTGCACTTCGGTGCCGGCCAGACCGAGCGGAGATTACGCTCAAGCCGGGCCAGCATACATTGCAGCTGCTCTTGGGAGACAAGAACCATGTTCCGCACACGCCGCCGGTCATGTCGGCCCGCATTCGGGTTAATGTCGCGCCAACCGGAGGGCCGACGGCATCGGCTCCTGGAGCCACGGTTTATTTCACCGATCTAAAGGATGGAGCCACCGTTGACCCCAAATTGAACATTCGGTTCGGCGAAAAACATGAACGTCGTGCCGCTGGCTCGGATCGCGCAAATTCAGGCCATCACCATTTGCTGATCGATACCGAACTGCCACCGCTCGACCAGCCGATTCCGAACGACTTCAATCACTTGCACTTCGGCGCCGGCCAGACCGAGGCCGCGGTAACGCTAAAACCCGGGGATCACACGCTTCAACTGCTTCTCGCAGACAAGGATCACATTCCGCACACGCCGCCGGTGGTTTCGCCGCGCATCAAGGTTCGTGTCGTCGACGCCTCGACCCGGACTGCTGCGCCAGCGGACGCCCGGGTTTATTTCATCGACCTGCAGAACAGATCCGTGCTTCCGCAGAAGGCGACCATTCACTTTGGTCTTGCCAACATGGGCGTGGCGCCGGCGGGCATCGAAAAGACCAACACCGGCCACCACCATCTCCTGATCGACGCCAAGCTGCCTCCGCTGGATCAACCGATACCGAATGACTTCAATCATCTGCACTTCGGAGCGGGACGGTCGAAGCAACAGTTGAACTTCCTTTGGGCAAGCACACGCTTCAACTGCTCCTCGGCGACGCCAACCATATACCGCACAACCCTCCGGTAATGTCCAAGCCGATCGAGGTCTCAGTGGTTTCGAAAGAACAAGACGGCCGAAGCCGCAAAACTAAAGTCCGGCGCCACCAAAATAGAGACCAAAGTCGCGACCGAACTCAATAAGAGTTGGCCGGCTATATCAAGCGCGTAGGCCGACAGTTCCATTTGTGCGTCGGCACCTCATGCCTTTCGCGAAATAAAATTTTCTGAATTAAATGGAAAGCGCCCACATCGATCTTTTTGCGCCCTGTCGCGGGTAAAGCCGCCACGCTCTTCGGAGCACCCACCCCTTGGCGGGATGTCAAACGTCGAGCAAATCTGCGCTTGCGAATTCCGCCTTCTCCTGGATGAACTCGAAGCGCGCCTCGGCCTTGGTGCCCATCAGGCGTTCTACGGCTGCGCGCGGTCGGTTTGATCTCCTTGTCCACCAGGACCACGCGCAGAGAGCGTGCGCTTACCGGGGTCCATGGTGGTTTCTTTGAGCTGTGCCGCCATCATCTCGCCCAGGCCCTTGAAGCGGCTGACCTCGACCTTGGCGTTGGCGTGGAACTCCTTCTTGAGCAATTCGTCTCGTTGTGCTTGTCGTCGCGCGCGTAGAACGATCTTGCCGCCGTGAGACAGCCGGTAGAGCGGCGGCACGGCGAGATAGAGTCTGCCGCCATCGATCAGCTTCGGCATCTGCCGGTAGAAGAACGTGATCAGCAGCGACGCGATGTGGGCGCCGTCTGACGTCGGCGTCGGTCATCACGATCGACCTTCTCGTAGCGCAGGTCCTTCTCGTGGTAGTGCGTGCCGGTGCCGCAGCCGAGCGCCTGAATGAGGTCGGCAAGCTGCGCGTTCTGCGCCAGCTTGTCCTTGCCGGCGGATGCGACGTTCGAGGATCTTGCCGCGCAGCGGCAGCACCGCCTGCGTGCGCGCGGTCGCGCGCCTGTTTGGCCGAGCCGCCGGCGCTAGTCGCCCTCGACGATGAAGATCTCCGAGCCTTCGGACGCCGACGATGGTGCAATCGGCGAGCTTGCCGGGCAGGCGCAGTTTGCGCACCGCGGTCTTGCGCGCGATATCCTTTTCCTGCCGGCGGCGAATGCGCTCATCGGCGCGCTCGATGACGAAATCGAGCAGCTTGTTGGCCTGCAGCGGATTGCCGGCCAGCCAGTGGTCGAACGGGTCCTTGATCGCCTGCTCGACGATGCGCTGAGCTTCGGCGGTGGCGAGACGATCCTTCGTTTGACCCTGGAATTCAGGCTCGCGCACGAATACCGACAGCATGCAGCCGGCGCCGGTCATTACATCGTCGCTGGTGACGGGCGCGGCGCGCTTTTCCTGCCCGACGCGCGCAGCGTGGTCTTTCAGTCCGCGCAGCGAGCGCCGTGCGCAAGCCGGATTCGTGCGTGCCGCCATCGGGCGTCGGAATCGTGTTGCAGTAGGAATTCAGGAAGCCGTCAGTGTCGACAGTCCAGGCCACGGCCCATTCGACCGCACCGTGGCGGCCGGTCTTGCCGGCCGAGCCGGTGAAGATGTCGGGATGCACCAGCGTCGCGCCGGTCAGATTGGACGGCGAGATAGTCCTTCAGATCCATCGGCGAAATGGAACGTGGCCTTCTCGGGCACGTCCTCGACGCCTTTGAGCAACGCCTTGTCGCAGTGCCAGCGAATTTCGACGCCGCCATAGAGATAGGCCTTCGAGCGCGCCATCTTGAACACGCGCTCGGGCTTGAATGCAGCCTTCGGCCCGAAGATTTCGGGATCGGGCTTGAAGCGCACCGCGGTGCCGCGCCGGTTCGGCGCGCGGCCGGCATTTCTCCAGCTTGCCTTTCGGCTTGCCGCGCTCGAACGCCATCGCGGTAGAGCTTGCTGCCGCGCGCGACCTCGACCTCCATGCGCTCGGACAGCGCGTTGGCGACCGAAACGCCGACGCCGTGCAAGCCGCCCGGACGTCTCGTAGACCTTCGGAGTCGAATTTGCCGCCCGCGTGCAGCGTGCACATGATGACTTCGAGCGCGGACTTGCTTCTGAACTTCGGATGCGGATCGACCGGAATGCCGCGGCCATTGTCGGTCACGCTGACGAAGCCGCTCGGCTGCCATCTCGACTTCGATCCAGTCGGCGTGGCCGGCCAGCGCCTCGTCCATGGCGTTGTCGATGACTTCAGCGAACAGGTGATGCAGCGCCTTTTCGTCGGTGCCGCCGATATACATGCCGGGCCGACGGCGGACAGGCTCGAGCCCCTCGAGCACCTCGATGTGCTTGGCGGTGTAACCGGCGATTCGCAGCCCCGAGCCGCGCAGGCTTGCTGCGCGCACTCGTTTCTGCGCGAGCCGATGTCTTCGGGGCCTTGCGCGGCGGACGGTTTCGCCGGCGCGGGGCATCTCGAAGAGGTCTGGCTGCTTTGAGGGTTTTTCTTGGTCGCTGATCTTGGCCATTGATGCCTTCAGATAGGGTCAGACGGCGATCTAGCTTGCCAGCCACTATATGCCACGGCTGGAACGCCTTGGCGGGCACACCCTGCGCCGCTCCGCTTAAGGGAAGGTTTAAAGGCAGCCCTCCAGCCATTCGCGCAAAGCCTTGTGGATGGGGCTGGGGCAACCAAACGGAACTTCGCCCGTTATCTGTGGCTATCGGAATCAGGCGATCACCAAGGCAGGGCTGAGCAGCGGCGCGCGCAAAAGCCAGATACACGCCGCGCGGCGTACGCCGGCGGCTCGATACACCGGCAGTCAGCGACCCGCAGCCGATCGGGAGAGTCGCGCGCTTTTGGCGCACACGGCGGCTCAAGTCGGCCACAATCGGAATGTTTGTGATCCTTCTCGATTGTGGCCCTCAGCCTGGCGCGACCCGTCCTGCTTCCGGTGGTATTCGGCCTTCGTTGTGACCATGATGCTCGGCCCGCTGTCGGCCCGCGCCGAGCGTTACAAACTTCCGTCCTTGATCGTCGGCCATTGTCTCTTTGGCTGCTCGTGGTCGCGGTGTGTTACGGCGTAATCGTTCTCCTCGGCGTGCCCCGGTGGTGCGATTGGATCGGCAAGGCGCCCGACATTGGCCGCAACATTCAGGAAAAGCTGCATGTGCTTGATCGCCCGCTGGCGGCAGTTGCAGGAACTCCGCGATGCGCTGCTGCCGTCCGACAAAAAGGGCAGCCTTGGCGTCGATATCGCGAGCTTTCGTGCAGCCAGCGCTCCTCGTCGTGACACCGGCGATCGGCCAGATGTTCATATTCTTCGGCACACTGTTCTTTATGCTGCTCGGCCGGTACGCAGCTGCGGCCGGTGCTTGGTCGTGTTCTTTGATGCGCGTGACGATCGGCTGCGCACGCTCAAGATCATGAACGACATCAGAGCACAATCTGACCGGCTATCTGAGCGTGGTGGCCGTTAATCAATATCGCGGTCGGGATATCTGTGGCAGCGTTCGCCGCATGGGTGGCCGGTCTGCCGGATCCGGTGGCCATGGGCCGTGCTTGGCATTTATTCTCAACTTCATTCCCTACGTCGGCGCGTTGATCATGGAAGCCGCGATTGTTCATGGTGGGCCTGGTGACGTTTCCGACGCTCTAACGCATGCCTTGGTTGGCGCCATTGCTGTTCCTGGCCGCTTGCGACATTGGAGGGGCACTTTGTTACCCCGAGCATCATCGGGCACCGGCTCACGCTCAATCCGCTCACCGTGTTCCTTATCGCTGGTTTTCTGGACCTGGCTTTGGGGTCCGGTCGGCGCCTTTCTGGCGGTGCCACTATTGATCATGGCTGCTGGTGGTGATCGATCATCTCTTTCCCGAGGATGAGCCCGAGCTGCCGAGCATAGCGTACTGGCGCGCCGGCCACCGCGGTAACGGTTAGACACAAAGCTGTCGTTTGCGACTCGATCCCTTCGATGGACCTTCAGGCGATCGCCCAGCAAGACAGTCGACTTCGTCCGCAACAACAAGGTTTGGGCGGCGCCGGTCGTATTTTGCGCTGGCGTTTGGGAATCGCTTGCTTTCATCTCCCTGTTGATCCCGGCCTGGGGCGCGCTGGTGCGCAATCGGCGCGCTTGATTAGCTCACAGCGACATCAGCTTCTGGCCGATCTGGATCGCGGCCTCGCTCGGTGCTGCGTCTGGTGACTGGTTGTCGTACTGGGTCGGCCTCAAGCTTGAGTACACGGTCGCGCACGTGTGGCCGCTGCTCGCGCCATCCCGATCTTCATTCCCGCGGCGAAGCCTTCATGAAGAAATGGGGCGTTCGCCGGAATTTTCATCGGCCGATTCTTTGGACCGCTTGCGCGCCTCGGTGCCTCTGATCGCCGGGATATTCGAAATGCCATTCTGGCGGTTTCAGGTCGCCAATTTCAGTTCGGCATTCGTGTGGGCGGCAGTCCTGCTCACAATCGGAGACGTCATATCGAAAGCGGTGAAATGGGCTCTGGTGATCTCAGACTGAAAATCCGCCGGGACTTTGCGCCCGGCGGAATTTCGTTTCAAGTACGCTGACGTTTACTTCAATGCCGCCACGCCTGCCTGCGAAACGACGTCGTCCTGCGAGCCGGCACCGCCGCTCACGCCGATCGCGCCGATGACCTTGCCGCACCGACCATCAACGGATTGCCGCCGCGCGATGCAATGACATCGTCGAGCGTTGTCAGATAAGCGAAGAAGTCACCTTTGCCGAGAAGACGTTCGAACACCACCGTTGGACGGCGATAGCGCGCCGCTGTGCGGGCCTTATGCTGGGAAATGGTGGTCGAGGCGAAATTGGCAGATTGTCCTGCTTCTCGAAATAGACGAGGTCGCCAGAGGGTCCGACGACCGCGACGCAGAACCCGTTCCAATTTCGTTTTTGCGCTTCCGCGATCGCTGCTGTCGCGACCGCTTTTGGCAGTTTCGGTGTTGATAGTCTCGCCGTACGGCGGCAGGCCATCGCATCCGGAACGGCTTCGTTCGGATTATTCGGATCGGCAGCGACTTGCGCGAAAGCGCCGCAGCTCATCAGCAGCGCGGCGCCGAAGGACGCCAGCCATCACAGTCAAACGACGCATTGTACTTCCTCCCAAAGTAATGATTTTCCCGGTGGACCCGGCTGGGCTCTTGTCCTGCATGAGGTATCGCAGGACCATCCCGGGCGGCAGCTTATCAACTGCCCGGCATTCGCCTATATGCCGCATTAAGCCGCTCAATCCGGAATGGGGCCGACATCCGGTGTTAGTAGGCGCCCAACCGGAAACGATTTGAAAAGCCCTCGCGTCCGGCGGCCTTCTGTTTGCCGATCGCCGATCGGTCGACCCGACTAGTTGACGGGGTGGCGGGCAGGCCCTATATGCCGCGCTCATGAAAACGCTGGTTGCAGCAATTCATCTCCTGCCGCCGCCGTGCCACCTCGGCACGGGCGTAGCGTTATGCGTCACCCGTGCCGCCGGACTTGAGGCTGCGGCACGTCTCCCACGAAAAATCCGCGCTGTTGGCCTTCTTCCGGTAGTTCTTTAAGACTTCTGGATAAGGATCGATTCATGGCTACAAAAGCGAAGATCGGCGTGCTGGGCGCCTCGGGCTACACCGGGGGTGAGTTGGTGCGCATGTTGTTGCGTCACCCGCGCGCCGAGATCGTTCTGCTCACCGCCGAGCGCAGCGCCGGCGAAGCGCATGCGGGATGTGTTTCCGCATTTCTCGCCTGTACGTTGCCGCAGCTTGTCGCGATCGATGGTCATCGACTGGGCCAGGCGCTGGCCCTCGACGTTGCGTTCTGTGCGCTTGCCGCACGCGACGACGCAGAAAGGTCATCAAGGAGCTCTGTGGCGAAGTCGCCATCGACCAAGGTTGTCGACCTCTCGGCAGATTTCCGCCTGGCGGATACGGCGGCTTATGCGAAATGGTACGGCCACGAACATCACGCGCCGGAACTGCAGAAGGAGGCGGTCTACGGCCTCACTGAAATCCACCGGCGCGAGATCAAGCAGGCGCGGCTCGTCGCCAATCCCGGCTGCTACACAACATGCGCGCAACTGCCGCTCGATCCCGCTCGATCAAGAACAAGGCGATCGAACTCGACGAAATCGTCGTCGATGCCAAGTCCGGGCATGACCGGAGCAGGCGCGGGCCGCCAAAGAGGCCATGCTGTTCTCCGAAGTTTCGGAGGGCTTTCATGCCTATGGCGTCGGGCATCACCGGCACATGGCTGGAACTCGACCAGGAGTTCTCGCTCGCCGCCGAGCGGGAGGTGATCGTTACGTTCACTCCGCATCTGGTGCCGATGAACCGGGGAATTCTTGTCGACGATCTACGTCCGAGGCCGGCGGGGCCGGACCGCCTGAAGATCTTCATGCGATACTTTTAAAGTTCTACCATGAAGGAGCCCTTTGTGCATGTCTTGCCGTTCGGCGAAACGCCGCAGACGCGGCATGTGCGGGGCTCCAATATGACCTTCATCGGCGTGGCCAAGGACCGCATTCCCGGGCGCGCGATTGTCGATCTCGGCGCTCGACAATCTGGTCAAAGGCGCTTCCGGGCAGGCGATCCAGAACATGAATCTGGTCATGGGCTGGCCGGAGACGATGGGGCTGGAGCAGGTGGCGCTTGTTTCCCTGATTTCGACTGATACAGTGACCGTACCTTCGCGGGAGACCTACGGCCGATGTTCGAGGTCCAGAACCAGCCGCCGCCGCTCGAGCCATATAATTTGTTTGCCGAGCGATGCGGTACTGTCGCGAGGCGGTGCGCAGCGCGAGGTGCGAGCTGGGCGAAAGGCGAGTTGACCGCACTGGGCGCGACGCTCGGCAAGCCCGAGACCGTTCAGCTCGGTTTCGATGCCAACAAGTTCACTCCGCAGCTGCGCACGCTCGACCGCTACGGTCACCGCCTCGACGAGGTCGAATTTCATCCGGCCTGGCATCGAATTGCTCGACAATCGCACTCGAAGCCGGTCTGCATTCGAGTCCTTGGGCGGATCCGAAGCCCGGCGCGCATGTCGCGCGCGCGGCCGGCGACCTCATGCTCGGGCAGATCGAAAGCGGCGTCTATTGCCCGCTCGCGATGACTTACGGCTCGGTGCCGACATTGCGCCATGCGCCGGCAATCGCGGACGAATGGCTGCCGCGAATCTTCTCGCGCGACTACGACCGCAGCTTTCGGCCGGCACGATCTGAAAGACTTCGGCCCTTGTCGGCATGGGCATGACCGAGAACCAGGGCGGCTCGGACCTGCGCACCAATACGACACGCGCGCGAGCCGTCCGGCGACGGCAGTCTTCCGCCTTCATGGCCACAAATGGTTCATGTCGGCGCCGATGTAGCGACGCGTTTCTGGTGCTTGCGCAGGCGCCGAAGGGCTTGAGCTGTTTCCTGATGCCCCGCTGGACGCCGGACGGTGAGCGCAACGCCATCCAGATCCTTCGCCTGAAGGACAAGCTCGGCAATCGCTCGAATGCATCGAGCGAGGTCGGAGTTTCACGGCGCCTACGCGCAGCTCGTCGGCGAGGAGGGGCGCGGCATCCCGACCATCATCGAAATGGGCAATTACACCCGACTTGATTGCTGCATCGGCTCGTCGGCCTTGATGCGGCAGGCAGTCGCGCAGGCGATCCACCACGCGCGACATCGCACCGCATTCCAGAAGAAGCTCATCGACCAGCCCCTGATGACGAACGTGCTGGCCGATCTTGCGCTCGAGATCGGAAGCCGCCACCGTGCTCACGATGCGGCTCGCGCGTGCCTATGACGAGAACAATGACGACGCCGCACAGGTGATCCGGCGCGTGGTCACGCCGCGCAGCGAAATTCTGGATCTGCAAGCGCGACGCCGTTCGTGACCTACGAGGCGATGGAGGTGCTGGGCGGCTCCGGCTACATCGAGGAAAGCATCATGCCGCGTCTCTATCGCGAGGCGCCGGTCAATTCGATCTGGGAGGGCTCTGGCAACATCATGTGCCTGGATGTGCTGCGCGCGATGGAGCGGACGCCGAATGCTGGTCGATGTTGCTGCGCCACGAACTGGGCGACGGAAAGGACGCGCGGCTCAAGGTCGTTGTGACCGAGCTCGAAGAAACGGCTTCGCTGCGCGCGATCGCAATGACGAGTCGCAGGCGCGCGCGCTCGTGCGCGAACTCGTGCTGGCGCTACAGGGCTGCGCTACTGATCAGGCACGCGCCAGCGGCCGTGTCCGGACGCATTTTGCGCATCGCGGCTCGATGGCGAGGAGGCTCGGCGTTCGGGCTGCTGCCGCGCAGGGTCTGGATCTGCGCGCGATCGCCGACCGCGCCGGCCCGGCGAACTAAAGCTTTCCGAACACCGCCAACACCAGCGCAGCCTGCGCCAGAAACCCGACGGTAAATGCAAGCGTGCGCGAGAACGGGCACGCCCATCGTATACACGATGGCGTGCACCAGCCGTGACCAGAAATAGACCGCGCAGGCAATGACGGTGTCCTCGGTCGAGTAGCCCTGCGCGTCGAGGATGAGCACCAGTGGCGCAAAAATGATCGAGGTTTTCGACCGCATTGGTATGAGCGAAGTAGAGCCGCTGCGCCCAGGCCGATTGCGGTTTGTCGTTGCGTGAGGGATTGGCCATGGCAGCCCATCAGGCCGCGCACCATGACGCGGTCGATGATGTAGGGCACCCACATCAGGCCGGTCAGGATGATCGTCAGCGTCAGCCACAGCAGTTCCTTGGTCATTGACTAGCTTCCCCGATCTTGAATGCGCGACTTTCGGCCGATGCAGCATAATGTTGATCGCTAAGCGGATCAGCGAACGGTCACTGGACGGCACAGACCGCGATGATCAGGTCCAGCTTTTCACTTTGACGTAGGAGCCGGGCGCATCTTCCGATCGGCTTGAGCTTGCCGCCACCGAGCTTGCGCGCGCCGGCACCGGTTTCTGGCGTCCTGCGCCTTCAGCCATTTCAGCCAATCGGGCCACCACGAGCCTGGATGCTCGGTCGCCGTTCTTCAGCCAGTTTTCGACATTTGAGCCGTTCGGCTTTCGCCGGTCCAGTATTGGTACTTTGGTTTGCCGGGCGGATTGATCACGCCCGCGATGTGGCCGGAGCCGGCGAGCACATATTTCACCGGTCCGCCGAAGATATTGCGAGCCGAACAGCACCGATTTCGCCGGCGCGATGTGGTCTTCGCGGGTGGCGAGATTGTAGATCGGCACCGTCACTTTGTGCAGGTCGAGCAGGGTCACCCGCGATTTCCATCTCGCCTTTGGAAAGCTTGTTGTCGAGATAGCAGTTGCGCAAATAGAACGAATGATTTGCCGCCGGCATGCGAGTGGCATCGGAATTCCAGTACAGAATGTCGAACGGCAGCGGCTTCTTGCCGCGCATGTAGTTGTTGACGATGTAGGGCCAGATCAGATCGTTCGAGCGCAGCATGTTGAAGGTGTTGCGCCATGCGCGAGGCCTCGAGGTAGCCCTGCTCCTTCATGTGCGCTTCAAGTTGCTTGATGCGCTCCTCGTCGACGAACACCATCAGATCGCCGGCATAGGTGAAATCGACCTGCGCCGCAAACAACGTCGCCGATTTGACGCGGTTCTGCTTTTGCCGCGAGATAGGCGAGGGTGATCGAAAGCAGCGTGCCGCCGACACAGTAGCCGATGGCATTGACCCGCTTTTCGCCGGTCGACGGTTTCGACAGCGTCGAGGGCGGTGATGACGCCTTCGCGCATGTATTCTTCGAAGCTTTTGTCCGCGAGCCTGGCATCCGGATTGACCCACGAAACGACAAAGACCGTGATGCCACTGATCGACGCACCATTTGATGAAAGATTTTTCCGGCGTGAGATCGAGAATGTAGAACTTGTTGATCCACGGCGGCACGATCAGCGAGGTGATCTTCAGCACCTCTTTCGTCGTCGCTTCGATATTGAATCAGCTGCATCAACTCATTCTGGAACACGACTTTGCCTGGCAGTGACGCGCGAGGTTGCGGCCAACGTCGAACATGGAAGGATCAGATTGGCGGATCTTGAGGGTGCCTTGTCCGGCCTTGATGTCTTCCGACAAGCATGTGCATGCCGCGCACGAGATTTTCGGCATTCGATGAGAGACGTCTCGCGCAACAATTCCGGATTGGTGAGTACGAAGTTCGACGGCGAAATCGCATTGGCGATTTGCTTGACGTAGAATTCGGCCTTCTTGCGGGTATGCTCGTCGACGCCGGCAGCATCCTTGACCAGCCGCTCGGCCCATTGCGTGGTGAGCAAATAAGCCTGCTTGAGGAAATCGAAGAACTGGTTTTGCGACCACTCCGGGTCGGCGAAGCCGCTTGTCTCTCGGATCGGGGGCGATCGACCGGTTCGGTCTGCTCGCCGGCCATACGTTTGACGGCGCCGGCCCACAGATCGAGGTAGGCGCGACCGAAGCTGGTCTGCAGCTCGAGTGCGCGACGCGGGATCGGACATCCAGTATTCCGCCACGCGGCCGACCGATTTGACGGCATCGGTGATGTCTTCGGCAGCGTCTCGTCCTTGATCTTGCCTTCCTCGCGCGGCTTCAGGTAGGCGGCGAGCGCCTTGCCGCCTTCTTCGATCAGGCGCGCAACATTGCGCGATAATGCCTCGATATCGACATTGCCGACCTCGGCGGGTTCTGTGGTTGGCTTGTCCATCCGCATTCGCTCGCGCCCTGCCGACAGAAGTTGGCCCGGACCGCGTCTCCTCGCAAGCCGCGTTTCACGCGCATGGTTTCGCCCAGCCTTTGCCGTTGGTGAGAGCGTAACCTTGCTGCGGCCATATTAGCCCGATAGCAGGACGATGCTATAATTCATTGAGTCCACATGGGTTTCGGTCCGGCTGGCAGGCCTCGCGGTAGCATGGCGCGCGTGTCGTTGAAGGATTCTATGGGTCGCTGGCTTGGGCCTCGTGGCTGGGCTCGCGCGGGTGCTCGGCTGGGCCAATGATCGACACGCTGCCGGCCGATAGTGGGCCTGCCCGCCGGCGCGCCGGCGCGCCCGGCAACACCCTACGAGTACCCGGCAGTGCACGACATGCCGCCCGACCGCAGCGGCACGCTACCCATGACCGAGGAAGAACAGGTCAAGCTCGAAAAGGAGCTGGCCAACGTGCGCGATCGCCAGGAAGGGCGTCCACAGTCAGCCAAGAAGCCCGCCCCGACGGCCAAAAAGCCGCCAAACGACGCCGAAAGCGGGCAAACCGCTGGCGCCAAACCGAACCCGTGATAAAAGCCAGCCGGGGTAATACTGCGGGCTGGATAGGGCAGCCGACCTTTAAGGTTTCGAGCCGATGGAAGAGTTCTACCGCATTCTCCGTTTGCCGCCGTATGTGTTCGAAGAGGTGAACAAGGCAAAGGCGAAAGCCCGCAACGCGGGAGCGGACATCATCGATCTCGGCATGGGCAATCCCGATTTGCCTGCGCCCGCGCATGTGATCGAAAAGCTCAAGGACACGTTGGGCAAGCCGCGCACCGATCGCTACTCGGCCTCGCGCGGCATTCCCGGCATTGCGGCGTGCGCAGGCGGCCTACTACGATCGCCGCTTCGGCGTGAAGCTCAATCCCGATACGCAGATCGTCACCACGCTTGGCTCCAAGGAAGGCTTTGCCAACGTCGCGCAGGCCATCACCGCGCCCGGCGACGTCGTTCTGGTTCCGAACCCGAGTTATCCCATCCATGCCTTCGGCTTTCTGATGGCCGGCGGCGCCATTCGTTCCGTTCCGTCGGAGCCGACGCCGAATTTCTTCCATACGCTCGAGCGCGCGATCGTGCATTCGATTCCGAAGCCGACCGCGGTCGTCGTCTGCTATCCAGCCAATCCGACCGCCTATGTCGCGACGCTCGATTTCTACAAGGATCTGGTCGCTTTCGCGAAGAAGCACGAAATCCTGGTGCTGTCCGACCTCGCTTATGCGGAAGTTTACTTCGACGACAATCCGCCGCCGTCGCTGCTGCAGGTTCCAGGCGCGAACGACGTCGCGGTCGAATTCACTTCGATGTCGAAGACATTCTCGATGCCGGGCTGGCGCATTGGTTTCGCCGTCGGCAACGAGCGGCATCATCGCGGCGCTCGGGCCGGGTGAAATCGTATCTCGACTACGGCGCCTTCACGCCCGTGCAGGTGGCGGCAACCGCCGCGCTCAACGGCCCCGAGGACTGCATCAAGGAGATGCGCGCTGACGTACTAAGCGTCGGCGCGACGTGCTGGTTGAAAGTTTCGACCGTGCCGGCTGGCATGTGCCGGCGCCACGCGCGTCGATGTTTGCCTGGGCGCCGATACCCGAGCCGTTCAAGGCGCTCGGCAGCGTGGAATTTTCCAAGCTGCTGGTGGAGAAGGCCGATATCGCGGTCTCGCCGGGCATCGGCTTCGGCGAATACGGCGAGGGCTTCGTGCGCATCGCGCTCGGTGGAAAACGAGCAGCGTATCCGTCAGGCTGCGCGCAATGTCCGCCGTTTCCTCGAACACGCGCCGGAGCAACTGCACAACGTCGTTCCGCTCGCTACGCGTCGCTGATACACGGGCAGGCACGCTTGATGGCTGCAGCCCGAGCGCATGATCCCGAAGAATGGGAACCGGTCTCGGATAAGGTCATGCGCAACTCAACCTCTGAAAGTTGGCGTCGCCGGATTGGGCACGGTCGGTGCCGCCCTGGTTGCCCAGATCGCGCGCCAGCGCGACGCGTTGGCCGCGCGCTGCGGCCGCGCCATCGAAGTTGTCGCGGTTTGTGCGCGCTCGCGTGCGAAAGATCGCGGCATCGATCTCAGGAAGATGAAATGGTTTGCCGATCCGCTCGTCGCTCGCGCGCGAGCCCGGCATCGATGTCTTTGTTGAGCTGATCGGCGGGGCCGGCGAGCCGGCCAAGGGCGCGGTCGAGGCGGCGCTTGCGATCCGGCAAGTCGGTGGTGACCGCCAACAAGGCATTGCTCGCCCGGCATGGCGTCAAGCTTGCGGCGATTGCCGAGAGCAAACACGTCGCGCTGAATTTCGAGGCGTCGGTCGGCGGCGCCATTCCCGATCGTCAAGACGTCTGCGTGAAGGAATGGCCGGTAATTCGTTCGAGCGCATCTACGGCATCCTGAACGGCACCTGCAATTACATCCTCACGCGGATGGAGCAGGACAAGATGGCCTTCGCCGAGTGCCTGAAGGAGGCTCAGCGGCTTGGTTATGCCGAGGCCGATCCCAGTTTCGATATCGAGGGTCATGATACCGCGCAGAAGCTCGCCATCCTGGCGAGCCTTGCATTCGGCACCAAGGTCGATCAGAGCGCGATCTATGTGGAAGGCATTTCCTCGATCACGCCAGCCGATCTTTCACGCGGCGGATGAACTTGGCTATCGCGTGAAGCTGCTGGGCGTCGCCGTCAAGACGCCGAAGGGCATCGAACAGCGCGTGCATCCGACGATGGTGCGCAAGGATTCTGCGATCGCTCAGGTGCATGGGCGTGACCAACGCCGTGACGGTCGATGCTGCGGACATCAATCCACTGACCTTGGTCGGGCCCGGCGCAGGCGGGGCGGCGACTGCGTCGGCGGTCCTTTCCGATATCGGCGACATCGCGCGCGGTGTGCGCACCGCGCCCTTTGGACGACCCACGGCGCGGCTCACCGGACGTGCGCAAGGCGCCGATGCAGCGGCATGAAGGCGGCTATTACATTCGGCTGGTCGCGCGCGACAAGCCGGGTACCGCGGCAACCATTGCCACAACGGCTTGCGCGAGCAGGAAATTTCACTGGAATCCATTGTGCAGCGCCACGATCCGGCGCATCTGGGGCGCGACACCAAGGCGGGTTCCGTCCCCGTTATTCTCATTACCTATGCAACAAGCGAGGACGCGGTGCGGAAGGCCCTTGCGGCGGTGGGGCGCGATAGGGTGATCTCAGGCCGGCCACAGGTCATCCGGATCGAAAAGAACTGATTGGCCGGCACAACGAGGCCTGCGTTTCTGAGGGGAGCGTCAAATGCCGAGCATTACCGTCCAGCCGGAGTTTTTGCTGGAACGCATTCTCAGCCTCGAGATCGTGCGCGTCACCGAACGGGCGGCGGTGTCCTCGGCGCGCCTTGCGCGGGCACGGCAAGGACAAGGCTTCCGATCAGGCCGCGGTCGATGCCATGCGCCGCGAACTCAACAAGCTGCCGATCGACGGAACCGTCGTTATCGGCGAGGGCGAGATTGATGAAGCGCCGATGCTTTTCATCGGCGAAAAGGTCGGCACTAAGAACGGACCTAAAGTCGATATTGCGGTTGATCCCCTGGAAGGCACGACGCTCTGCGCCAAAAACATGCCCGGGGCGATCGCCACGATCGCAATGGCTGAAGCCGGCACGCTGTTGCATGCGCCCGATTGCTACATGCAGAAGATCGCAATCGGCCCCGGCTATCCCAAAGGGAACTATCGATCTCGACGCGCCGGCCGACGAAAACATTATGCGCCTGGCCAAGGCCAAGGGCGTCAAGCCTTCTGAGATCACCGCCATTCTCCTCGATCGCCCGCGGCACGCCGACATCATTGCAGCAGTGCGCAAAACCGGTGCGGCGGTCAGCCTGATCAGTGACGGCGACGTCGCCGGCGTGATCCATTGCGCTGAACCGAAAACCGGTATCGACATCTATCTTGGCATCGGCGGAGCGCCGGAAGGCGTTCTCGCGGCTGCGGCGCTGCGGTGTATCGGCGGTCAGATGCAGACGAGGCTGATCATCGATACAGAGCAACTGCGGGAACGCACCCGGCAAATGGGTATCAAAGATCCGCGAGCGCAAATACGAGATCGAAGACATGGTGAGGGGCGACTGTCTCTTCGCGGCCACCGGCGTTACCAGTGGCGCCATGTTGAGTGGGGTTAAATTCGGCAAGGATGTGATCGAGACTGAAACAGTTGTCATGCGCTCCGTTACCGGAACGGTGCGACGGGTGATGGCCGAGCACCGGCAATTCGAGAAGTTTCATCTCGACTAGGCCAGTCCGTCCGTCCGCCGGTCAAAGTTCAGTACTGCGTATTCGTGCGAACGCGTAATTCGACTCCGACAATCGGCAGTCGAAGACGATGGTGATTCTGCTATGGCGGCCGTGCCCGCGGTGTCGTTGAAAAATCTGGACCGCAACTTTCTCGGCGTTGAACGCTCTTTGACCGGGCGTGCGTGGCGCGAACGACTTGATGAGCGTGGGTCGGCGCTAGCGCTGTCAATTGCGCAACGCCACGGCGTAGACGAATTGCTTGCGCGCGTTCTCGCGGGTCGGAATGTCGATGTGGATCAAGTTGAGAGCTTTCTCGATCCCACCATCAAACATTTGATGCCCGATCCGTATACGTTGACCGATATGGAGGCGGCGTCCACGCGAATTGCCGACGCCGCTATCCGTGGCGAATCCATCGCCATATTCGGCGACTACGACGTCGACGGTGCCACCGCCTCGGCGCTGCTGTGCCGCTACTTGCGACATTGCGGATTGGACCCGATCGTTCATATTCCTGATCGCATCTTTGAAGGTTATGGCCCGAATATCGAGGCGGTTCGCTCTTTCGCCGAACGCGGTGTGAGGCTGCTGATAACGGTCGATTGCGGGGTCACGAGTATCGAGCCGCTTGCTGAGGCCAGAAAACACGGTCGTCGAAACCGTGGTGATCGATCATCACCAAAGCGACGAAAAACTGCCCGAAGCGGTCGCCGTGGTCGATCCAAACCGGGCCGACGACCTTTCGGGCCTTGGGCACCTTGCTGCGGCAGGGTTGGTGTTCCTGACATTGGTCGCCGTCACGCGTGAGTTGCGGCGTCGAAATTTTTGGACCGGCCTGCGACCGGAGCCTGATCTTCTGTCACTCTTGCATCTTGTCGCACTTGGCACCGTTGCGGACGTCGTACCGCTGCACGGCCTTAATCGAGCATTTGTTGCCAAAGGCTTGATCGCGCTGAGGCGACGCGAGAACCCGGGCACTACTGCATTGATGGATGTGGCTCGCCTGAACGGCCCCCAGAACCCTGGCATCTCGGGTTTCTTTTGGGCCCGCGCATCAATGCCGGGGGCCGGATCGGGAGGGCCGATCTCGGCGTACGTCTACTTTTGGAGGAAGATCCGATCGAAGCCGCCCGGATTGCGCGCCGAGCTCGATCGGCTGAATCGTGAGCGTCAGCAGATCGAGCTCGCGACAGTTGCTCAGGCAGAGGCGGAAGCGCTCGCTGCCCTCGGACTGGAAGAGAAGGGTGCGGTGGTTGTTACTGCCGCGGAAGGTTGGCACCCGGGCGTGGTCGGTCTGGTTGCTGCGCGCCTGAAGGAACGGTTTGGCCGCCCGGCATTTGCGATCGCGCTTGAACCGGGTGGCACCGGCACTGGTTCGGGTCGGTCAATAGCTGGCGTCGACCTTGGCCTCGCCGTTCGACGTGCGGTGCAGGAAGGGCTGCTGCTCAAGGGCGGGGTCACGCAATGGCCGCCGGGGTGACCCTGAAAAAGGATTTACTCGGTGGCTTCCGCGCATTCCTCGAGAGATGCGCTGGGAGACGCGGTGGAATTGGCGCGGCGAGACAGCGCGCTGTTGTTCGATGGAGCGGTTGCTGCCGGCGCGTTCAATTTTCACTGGCGGATCTGTTTGCACGGGCGGGACCATTCGGCGCAGGCAATCCAGAGCCACTGTTGGCGATCCCGGCGCACACGCTCGTCTACGCCGATCCTGTCGGCGAAAACCACATTCGGGCTCGCTTCCGATCCGGCGACGGAAAATTTGTAAACGCCGTTGCCTTTCGGGCGATGAGGTCAACCACTCGGCAGGACTTTGCTGGAGAACCGCGGTCGCGTTCTGCACGCGGCTGGTCACATCGCGGTTGACCGCTGGCAAGGTGAGGAGCGCGTCCAGCTGCGGTTGGTTGACGTCGCTGCGGTTTGAGCCACCCCGAACGGCCAAGCACAAAAGGTGATAATCTTGTTGGTCAGGGCGATCTGTGCGCCTGGGTCAGCGTAGGCGTGTTTGCGCATCAATAGAGCGATGCCTATTCACGGGGGCGCCCATGCCACTGAATTTTCCTACGGCCGCTGCTGTCGAGAGACCGAGCGAGCAGAAACCGGAGCGTATACCGAGCGGCGTGAACAACTTTTCACGGTGGTTGCGGCTTCTCTGGCAGTACTGATCGTGGCGGCGATCGCTGTGCTGATTGGTATGGCCTAACACGGCACCACTTCGGTTCTGCAAGTCACATTCAAATTAGCTCTCGCCGGCGAGCTCCGCGCTTGAGTGCGCCGAACAGCTCTGCCAGCATGGTGGCATCCCGGGAGACATGCGATGCCGCAGAACATCACCACTGGATACAAGGCTCTATGCGAGGACGCCGAACGCGAAATTGAAACCTTGTCCGCCGATCAGGCCGTCGAGCTCGCAGGACGTGATGATACGGTGCTGGTCGACATCCGGGACATCCGCGAATTGGAGCGCGAGGGCAGGGTGCCCGGTGCATTTCATTGCCCCCGCGGGATGCTGGAGTTCTGGATTGATCCGCAAAGTCCGTATCACAAGCCGGTTTTCGGCCAGGACAAGAAGTTCGTGTTTTTTGCGCCGGCGGTCTGCGCTCAGCGCTCGCTACCCAGACCGCACAACGCATGGGCCTCAAACCCGTCGCGCATATTCGAGGCGGTTTTGGCGCCTGGAAAAGGCAGGCGGGCCCGTCGGGTGATTGAGCCCAAGGTGTCAGGATTATTCCCGAACCTGCTCGTAAACATCAGAACTATTGGCTTGTCGGCCGCGCCGGCCTGCGGCAGTTTTGCGAGCGTAGTTACGTGGAGTGCGCATGACGCTTAAACTGATCATTGGCAACAAGAATTATTCGTCATGGTCCATGCGACCATGGATCGCAATGAAGGTGGCGAATATTCCATTTGAAGAGACGGTGATTTCACTCGACGCGCCCGACTTCAAGGCTGTCGTTGGCCCGTTGTCCGGCACCGGCAAGGTGCCGGCGTTGATCGATGGCGATGTGCGTGTGTGGAATCACTGGCGATCCTTGAATATTTGGCGGAGAAGTTCCCCAAAGCCGGTCTATGGCCGACGGACAGCGCCGCACGGGCGCTCGCCCGAGCCGTTTCCAACGAGATGCATGCGGGTTTCCTGCCGCTGCGTCGGCTTATGCCGATGAACATGTGGCGGCCAGTGATCAAGCGCGATCTGACGCCCGAGGCGGCGGCCAACGTGAGGCGCATTGAACTAATGTGGTCAGAATGCCGAGCACGATACGGTGAAAAGGCCGCTGGCCCATTTTTGTTTGGAGCTTTCGAGCGGCGGATGCCATGTACGCCCCGGTCGTGGCGCGCCTGCATACTTACGGTGTCGATGTCGGCGCAACGACCAAATCCTATATCGACGCCGTCATGGCTCTGCCGGCCTGGCGCCAATGGCACGCTGCGGCGCTTAAAGAGACATGGGTACTTGCCGAGGACGAGGTCGATTGGCCGACAGTGCGTCGCGTCTAGATTTTGAGGCGAGCCGTCAGTTCTTCGATGAAGGGTCGCTGTCCCGGCAGAATTTTCCTGCGAGCTACCGCAAGGCTGAAATAGGCGATCTGATCGACTTCGGGAAAGCTCTGCTGCCTGCCCGAGCGCGGCGGCCACTCCATTTCGAACTTGTTGCTTGAGAAACTGTCCAGGTCGAAATCGGCTTCGATGCGCAAAAGCGTGCACCATTTTTCCGCTCTTCTGCCTGACCGGCGTAAGCTCGTTGAATGGCCCCTCGGCAAGAAGGCCAGTCTCCTCGTTGAATTCGCGTCTGGCGCAGGCGAGCAGATCGCCGGATTCGACATTGCCCTTGGGAATTGACCAGGCGCCTTCATCCTTGTTTTGCCAGTACGGGCCACCCGGATGGGCGAGCAAGAACTCGAGCCGAGGCTTGCGGCGATAGGCGAGGATGCCGGCGCTTATTTCAGATCGGCGGGACACTCTCGCTCACCAGGGCCGTTCCACTGAATTGGTTACGTGCTCGCGGTCCGGCGACGTGAAGCACACTCCGATACACAGATAAGGTAGCTCGTGGTGCGGATTGTGCCCCCGGTGAAACTTGGCAATTGGTTCTGAATAGCATTCACCGGCTTTTGCTTTCACCAAGCACGCCTTCCTGGAAATGCGCTTCGAAGAGGCCCTGTAACGCGACGAAAAATGCAGCGCCGTTATGACAATGCCAGTTTGTGTAGCCTCCCGGCACAATTTCCGCATTGTAAATCTGCACCTTCACTTGGGGATCGCGGGGTAGCGAACTGTAAAGAGTGTCGAACAACAGGTTACGGTGGAAACCATGCCCGGGGGCACGATACCGTCCAATTTGTGTTTGAGATCCTTGTAGTCGTCGAGCCGCGCTTCCATCGTACAGTCTCCGCGTTCGGGAAGAAGCAAGACTAGTATCGCGTGGCGGTCAGCTGAAGCATATGAAAATCGGAAGCCCGGCTTGGGAGCCGGGCTTCCTGGATGACTTCGCCCTCGGATGCCGTTTCGTCCAAACGGCGCCCTCGCATAAATCCCGGATAGTAGGCCGCGCCGAAATAGTCGGCGCAGGCTCACGCTCGGAAACGACTACTGCTTTGAGCCGGTCGTGCTTTTGTTTGGGTTGGGTGAGCAGTTGAGGCTCTGCGGCTTCGCGTCTTTTTCGCAAGCCGCCATGCTCGCGTATTTGCAGTTAAGGCCGCCGCTCGCGGACGTAGTAATGCAGAAGGGAGAAGTGCCGATCGTCTGCGACTTCTGCATGGTGCTTCCGTTGAGGGGGAGCCCATCGTACCCTGTGCCTGGGCGAACGAGACGCCTGCGATAAGTGCGGCGATGGCGGTAAAGGTGGTCAACGTCTTCATCGTTTGACTCCTGATTGGGGCTGATGCCGGCTTGCGGCATTTCGAACAACGAGGGCCAGGGGAGCGGTGTTCCCGGAACCGGCATCAATTGTGAAAAATATTTCAAAAATGTCGGCGGCCGGGAAGTTCCCGGCCGCCGGTACAAGATTGCCGCGCTTGAGAGCTTACGCCTCGATGATTGCAACAATCTCGTGGGTGCGCGGATTGATGATCACAATCTGCTCACCAACCAGAATGTAGTCGTAGCCGCGCCATTCCGGATAGATGACGATGACCTGCTGCGGTAACGGATGCACGTGCACGCTTGCGGGAATACGAGTCCCGACGTTCACGGACACGTTCAGATTTACCCGTTCCACCTTCTGCTCTTTAATGACCGAGCTGATCTTCGTGCGCTGTTCGGTCGTTAGCTTGGCCGAGCCGGCCGCGCCTTGACCGGTGGTTGCGCGATTTTGTTCCGAAGTGGATTTTGCGGACGGAGAAGCGGGGCTGTTATCGCTGTTTGATTTGCTTACACCCCGTTTGCAGGGCTGGATTCCTGTGGGCGCTGACCCATGTCCGGACTCATGTCGGACTTCGGTTCGGACCTTCGGCGCTTGGCCAGTTGTCTCTTTTGCCGCACCAGGCTTGTTATCCGGTGTGGCCTGACCGGTCGTTTGCGGGGCCTTATGGTCGCCGTTCTTCATCGACGGCGCGACCTTTTCCGCCGGCGCGCTTTGCTGCGCTGCGGGCGCGCGTTCAGGGGTATCTTTGCTCATTCCTTGCGCCGATACGGCGCCGACGCCAAACAGCAACGCGGCGGCTACGGTCGACAGCAATCTAGCTTTCTTCACTGATGCCTCCTCTGGATGCCCTCGAATTCCCGACGGTGTCGAGACCTCGTGACAAAACGTCTGGCGCCAAGACTCGGTTCCGAACGTTACGGAATCGACATGAATGGGCCGCCATTGCGTTCCGGGTTCCATCAAGGCAACCTTTTCCAGTTGCGGTCGGGAGGTGCTCTTGGCGGTTCTTTCGTCATCTATCGATAGAGACGGTGCCGAATTTCGCGCCAACAGCGTGCGCATGCGCGCGTTAGTGGCTGACTTGCAGGAACGGCGCGCCGAGAGCGGCTTTGGGCGGCTCGGAAAAGGCGCGTGAGCGGCATGTGGGCCGGGGCAAATTGTTGCCCCGCGATCGGGTCATGAATTTGATTGACCCCGGTTCGCCGTTTCTGGAGTTCTCGCCGCTCGCCGCCAATGGCATGTACGAGGATGCTATTCACGGTGCGGGTCTCATCACAGGCATCGGCCGTATCGAGGGCCGGGAATGCGTGGTGGTCTGCAATGATTCCACCATCAAAGGCGGCACCTATTACCCGATGACGGTCAAAAAGCATCTGAGGGCGCAGGAAGTCGCGCGCGAGAATCGCTTGCCGTGCCTTTACCTGGTTGACAGTGGCGGGGCCAATTTGCCGCATCAAACCGAAGTGTTTCCCGATCGGGATCATTTCGGCCGCATCTTCTACAATCAGGCAACCTTGTCATCGCTCTGCATTCCTCAAATCGCGGTGGTGATGGGCTCGTGCACGGCAGGCGGCGCCTACGTACCGGCCATGTCTGACGAAACAATTATCGTCAAAAACCAGGGCACCATCTTTCTCGGCGGCCCTCCGCTGGTAAAGGCGGCGACCGGAGAAGTGGTGAGTGCGGAACAGCTGGGAGGCGCAGACGTGCACGCTCGCAAATCGGGCGTTGCGGATCACTATGCGCAAGACGATCATCATGCCTTGAGCATTGCCCGCCGCATCGTCGCCAATCTCAACACAAGAAAGAATGTCGACATTCCGCTGGTGAAGTCGCGTGATCCCGCTCATGATGCGGCAGACTTGGACGGAATTGTTCCGGTCGATCTGAAAAAACAATACGACGTGCGGGAAGTCATCGCGCGTATCGTTGATGCGTCGGAGTTCGATGAATTCAAGGCGCTGTACGGCTCAACGCTGGTTACGGGCTTCGCGCACCTTTACGGAATGCCGATCGGCATCCTGGGAAACAATGGAATTCTTGTTCTCCGAGAGCGCGCTCAAGGCCGCTCACTTCATCGAACTTTGCTGCCAGCGGCGCATTCCACTGCTGTTCCTGCAGAATATCGTTGGGTTCATGGTTGGCCGGGAGCTACGAAGCGGGCGGAATTGCCAAGGACGGCGCAAAGATGGTGACGGCCGTGGCCTGCGCGCAAGTGCCGAAGATTACAGTCATCATTGGCGGTTCGTATGGTGCCGGCAATTATGGGATGTGCGGACGCGCATACGGCCCTCGGTTTCTCTTCACCTGGCCTAACGCCCGTATCTCGGTGATGGGAGGCGAACAGGCTGCAAGCGTGCTGGCAACCGTCAGGCGCGAAAATATCGAGGCGGCTGGCCGAGAATGGTCCGAAGTCGAGGAGGAGCAATTCAAGCAGCCATTGCGCGATCAATTTGAAACCGAAGGTAATCCTTATTTTGCTACTGCGCGGCTTTGGGATGACGGCATCATTGCGCCAACAGAAACGCGTCGTGTGTTGGCGCTCGCTCTTTTCTGCGTCTCTAAATGCTCCGATCACCGAAACAAAATTTGGCGTGTTCCGCATGTAGCCATTTGCACCGCCGTCCAACGGTCGAATTAGAAGCATTCCAAAGTTGTTTCGATATCTTGCGTCTGATGCCGTGCGGTGTCAGAAATTTTTTGCGTCTTATTTCGTGAGGTCATTCGATGCTCCGCCGTACGATCATCGCTTTTGCCGCGACGCTCCTCCCGCTGACAGCCGGGGCGCAGGCACCGCCGCCGCCTGCGGCAAAGAAACACCAAGGGAAACGAAAGGACGCCCCAAGAAGCTACGTTCCCGGACTTGAGCAGTTCATGAACGTGATCCTGATCGAGCACAACAAGCTTTGGTTTGCCGCGCGCGAGCGCAATTGGCCACTTGCCGCCTACGAGCTCGGAGAGATCAAGGAGATCATGGGCGATGTTCAGGAGCTCGTGCCTACTTTCAAAAGTCTGCCGCTCGCGGATATGCTCGATGCCGTTATTACGAAGGAAATCGTCACCCTGGAGAAGAGCCATCGAGGCGAAAGACTTCAAGGCATTCGCAGCCGGCTATGACAAGTTCACCGCCGCTTGCAATGCGTGCCACCAGGGAACCGAAAACGGATTCATCGTCATCAAGCGTCCGACGCAGCCGGCCTTCACCAATCAGGACTATCGGCCACGCAACTGAGCGGGCTCCGTAGCCGCGCCACGTCGGCGCATGTTAAACGCGGCGTCATGACAAGTCCTGAAGACCTCAAACAGCTTGCGCCAACCGGCAAACTTTGCGGTGGCGTGGTTGCCGCACCGGTTGCTTCGGCCTTTTTCGCCATCAAGGACGGTAAAGGCGAGGTCAGAGGGTTACGGTCGATCTGATCCGCAGTTTTGCCGCTGCCTTGAAGCTGCCTCTGGCAATACAGATCTACGACAACTCCGGTCAGGTAACCGATGCAGTGGCGAGCGGTGAGTGCGACATCGCATTCATGCCGCAAGATGCGGAACGCGCAAAGCGGGTTGACTTCGGACCGGCCTACTACTTCATCGAAAGTACCTATCTGATCCCGGCGGGTTCCACGATCAAAAGCATCGATGAAGTCAATCGTCCGGGCCTTCGGATCATTGCCATTTCCAACACCACGACCGCCCGGAGCGCGCGGCGGACCGCCCCAAACGCCGGTGTAGAAGAAGTGCCAGAGCGTCGATCGGATGGTGGAAATGGCGAGGCAAGGGCAGGGCGATGCGTTCGCGCTTTCGCATGACTCGTTCACAGGGCTGCTGCCAAAGCTTCCCGGCGCCCGCGTATTGCCGGGAAATTTCCAGCAGACCGGGATTGCGGTCGCAGTGCCGAAGGGCGGCCTTCTGCGCTGAAGATTGCGAGCGAGCTGCTCGAAGTTGCGAAGACTTCAGGTTTGGTGCGTCGGGCTCTTGACGGCGCCGGATTTCCGAAGCTGAAGTCGCGCCTTAGCGCGTTGCCGACTTTCAAAACGTTACAATGACATTACCAATAGTGCCGCGTTCGACGGCTTCGTGCGCGCGCGACGGTCTCGTTCACGGAAAATGTCGGCTGCGCTACGCGGTTGAGTAGCACACCGCTTTTAAGCGCACTGTCGATGTCTGCGATCGCACGCTCGCGTTCATTTGCTTGCAGCTCATAAACCAGGAAAAATTGCAGGCGGATGGAATTGACCAGGCAAAAAGCCGCGGGCAATACCGCCTCAGGTCCGGTTCCGTACACGACGACAGTACCCTTCGGTCCCAGCACATCCGGGATGAGCTTGCCATTGGCCGTGAAGGTCAAGCTCAATCACGGCGTCCACTCCGCGTTTGCCGGTGATTTCTTTCACGCGCTCGCCAACATCCTCTTTTTATAATTGATGGTTTGATCAGCACCCGCTTCCCGCGCGATCTCCGCCTTTTCGGGTGAGGATACCGTCGCGACCACCTTCGCCTTTTTGGCCTTTGCAAATTGAATGACGTATTGGCTGACAGCGCCGGCGCCGCCCGATACCAGCAGCGTTGTATCTAGCGGACGCATTGGCAAGGATGACAGCGTGGATAGCCGTCATCGCGGGAATTCCAAGACAGGCGCCGGCTTCGAAGCCGACACTGGGCCGGTAAAGGCACAGCCTGTGACGACGGCACTACGATAAACTCGGCGGCCGTTCCAAAGGCGCGCTTCCATTGGCCGTTCCAAACCCATACGCGCTCGCCAACGCGGGATTTCGGCACGCCGGCGCCGACTTCATCGACTGACGCCGGCACCATCGCTGTGGGGATGACAAGCGGGAAGGCCATTTTTCGCGTAGTACCCTGCCGGGATTTGACGTCAGACGGGTTGACGCCTGAGGTGGCGAGTCTGACGCGCACTTCACCTGGCCCGGCATGAGGCGTCTCGAGTTCGCCGACATGTAAGCACCTCGCGCGCAGTGCCGTTGCGCTCATAATATGCCGCTCGCATGTACAAGCCCTCTGAAACGGGCACGTATAGCACGCCGTCCCTTTGCAAAATGGGGACGCGAGAACCCGGATGCCCGTCAGGCGTTATCCTCGATCAACGTCGGTGCTGGGGGGCAAAACCACGAGGTTCACGATGCATTACCGTGTCTACAGTGGCCCCAAAGGGTCGCCCGACGTGTCGCCGCTCGAGAAATCGCAGTTGCTGTTCAAGGAGTTTGCGGTTCTTGACGACGCGCTGTCGTGGGCGCGCCATCTGGAAGGAACGGGCCGTATTCCGCTGTTAATCGAAGGCGATGACGGCACGCGCATGAATCGCCGCGCAATCATCGATGCGTTGCGAGTAGGCATGCGCGAGCAGCTCGACTAGATAGCGCTTGGCGATGTGTCAGGTCTTGGCGGCGAGCCGGCTCCACTCCGCACGAGCCCGCTCGGTGAGATGGTTCCATTTGGTGCCAACGACATCCCAGTTCACCATTGGCGCGTTGCAGGCTGCTCGCGCGTGTCGGAATTCGCCACGGCGTGGTGTGAGTCATAGAGGTAGGCGCCGCCAACCGTGAGCAAAACGCCGAGGATGATGCCGATAAGGACACGCATGATGAAAACTCCTGGTTCCCGACCTCAAACGCCGCTGACGGAGGTGAGTTCCCAGCCTGTTTGACGACGGTTTAGAGGGCCGATTGTGACAGCAATGGCGACGGATTTTGGGTCGTCCGACCGTTAACCTTGTACCACCGCCATGTTACGTATTATAACTAATTGAAAACACTTTGTTTCTACGCCAAAAAACTTTGCCCGCAAACAAAATTAGCTGCTATATTGAAATTATGAGCAAACATTCAGCAAAAACCGCCGGGCGGTCCGCGCAAGACGACAAGCCAGACCGCGAAAAAAGGCGCGAAAAGCGTCCGCGCGACGGCGAAAAAGGTATCGAAATCGGCTCGTCTTCCGGTTGGCAAGGCCACGCGCCCGGCAGGAACAGGTGCGGATCGCGGCAAAAGCCACAACAATGATCCGCACGCCGAGCCCGCCGGTCCAGCCGGTGGCTACCGCACGAGATGCCGGTGCGGTTGCATAAGTACCAGGTTGGCGAGACAGTCTATTACACGTCACCGACTTTCGGACGCGCCGCGGCGACCGGCAGCTACATTGTGGTCAAGCTGCTGCCGTCGGAAGGCGACGACTATCAGTACCGGATCAAGAGTTCCGGCGAGGCCTTCGAACGCGTGGCCAAAGAGAGCCAACTCGATCGCGCTTGATCGACGACGCGGAGATCTGCTGTCGCGATTTTGCCGCGGCTGTTCCCTATGATGCCCTGGAATGCGCAGTTGCTGCTGCCGGAGGAGGCCAGGGCATGCCGATCTACATCACGCAGGGGCGTTACACCCGCGAAGCCATAAAGGGGATGATCGTCAAGCCGGAGGATCGCGCCGACGCCGTTGCGCGCATATTGTCGAAAATCGGTGGGCGGCTGTTGGGTTACTACCTCACATTTGGCGAATATGATTTTCTGACTATTGCTGAAGCTCCGAACGACGTTCAGATGGCGGCCGTGCTATTGGCGGCCGGCAGTGGCGGGGAGTTACCGGCTTGCGAACCACCGTCGCACTGACGTCCGTGGAGGCCAAAGGAGCCTTCGCGGCGGCGCAGCGATCTTGCGCCGGGGTTTAAATCGCGCTGGTGGGACTTGGAGACGGAACTCAAAAAGAAATCACTACGTAACAATCAATCGAACGAACTATTCAAGGGGAGGATCTAATGCGCGCCTTTTTGCGTCTCGCCGCACTGATATTTGCAGTCGTGCATGACTTGGCCGGTTGCAGCACAGAACTATCCGAGCCGGCCCGTTAAATTCATCGTTCCATTCGGAGCGGGTGGGCCTGCCGACGTATTCGCCCGCGTGCTTGCTCAGCATCTCTCTGAAGAAACCAAACAGTCGTTCATTGTTGAGGATCGTCCCGGCGCCGGGCTCGATTATCGGCACCGACGCGGTCGCGAAATCTGCGCCCGACGGCTACACGCTGCTGGTGATGTCAAATACGCACACGACCAACGAATCTTTGCTGCCCAACAAGCCGTTCCAGTTGATGCGCGATTTCGTTCCGGTGGCGACGATCAACTATTCCGACCTGCTGATGGTCGTTCATCCGTCCGTTCCGGCAAAAACCGTGAAGGAGTTTATCGAATTGGCGAAGAAGGATCCGGGCAAGCTCAATTACGCCTCGTCCGGTCCGGGCACGCCCTATCACATGGCGGGCGAGCTCTTTAAAGCGATGAGCCAAACCGACATCGTGCACGTGCCGCACAAGGCTTCCGGCGATGCACGCAACAGCGTGGTTTCCGGTACTGTGCAGATGATGTTCGATGCCGTGACGACCATGACGGAACTTGCAAAGGCGGGGCAGGTACGTGCGCTCGGAACAACGGGTCTCACACGCTCGCAGTTAACGCCCGATCTTCCGACGATTGCCGAAACGGTGTCGGGGTACGAGGCGACGATCTGGCTTGGCGTGATGGCGCCGCAAGGGCACGCCGAAAGAGATCGTCAACTTCCTGAACACCAACATCAACAAGGTCATCAACAGGCCTGACGTAAAGGAAGCTTGGCTCAAGCAGGAGCGCAATTCCGCTGGTTAAGACACCCGAAGAATTCGAAGCATTCCTGCTAAAGGACATCGAAAAATGGGCGAATGTGGTAAAAGTCTCAGGAGCGAAGATTCAATAACCGGAACCCATGCCGATCACCGATAGCGCGTCCGTGAACGGACTGCTTTCAACGCCGCTGGTGCTGCCGGCTCCTTTGGCCGGCGCGTTGGCGGCGTTGGTTCTGGTGATTGTCGCTGATGTTGGTGCGCCGTTCCGACAGCGGCATCGTGTTCGCGCCTGCTGGTTCTGGTCTCCGTGATCGTGGTCTGCACCTTGGCGACGATCGGCTATCCTCGACCGGCTGGCGATGAAGCGAACGCACGGCCGAACAGCGAGCGCTTCTTCAACGCGATGCGCAGCTCAGCATGAGCGCCATTGCGTCTGGTTCGCTCGCCTGTCTCGATGGCGTCGCCGGTGAGCAGGTCGAGAATGCCTGCGAACAAGCGGTGTTCGCAGACGCCCAGAAGCACGGCCAGGGCTGTAGCCTATGTCAGCGCCCGGCTTTCGTTGCTTTCCGACGTTGCAGCAGCGGCGCCGCGGCGACCGCGACTTCCTGGCCGCGTTTGCGACCGGACGCCGCGCCATTGAGCTCGATCGCTATGGGATTGCCGCGCATGTTCTCTCTGTGCGCGACGGTTGCACCGCCGAACGCTGTGCGGCTTTGGCCATGTTTGAGGACACAGGCACACTGAAGGCGAATCTGAAAGTTCGGGCTTTCGACACCTATGTGACTCGCGTATGCCTCCGCCTGGAACAAGCACGAGCCTGGCGGCTGACAAGGAGCCACAGGCCTCCGCCGTGACGTCGGCGCCGGTCGCCAACGCTGCGCGAGCCATCAGCGCCTCATCCGGTCGACCCCAAGTACGATTTTCCCTCCGCCGCCTCGATTCCGGCGGTCAGCATCATGAACGCTGAGCCTCCGGCGCCGAAAGGAGCAGACCGGCACAGCCACTGCCCACCCTGCGGGGGAAAAGCCGGCCGCAAGTGCTCCGGTGCCGCCAAAACGTCCACAGGCTCAGGCGGCGACCCCGCCAGCGCGCTAATATCGGGCCGACTGACGCTGGGCCCGAATGTTCAAATCCGTCCTGATTGCCAATCGCGGCGAGATCGCGTGCCGCGTTGCCCGAACCGCGAAGCGGTTGGGTATTGCGAACGATCGCGGTTTATTCGGAGGCTGACGCCCACGCATTGCATGTGCGGCTCTGTGATGAGGCGCACGCCATAGGCCCTTCGCCGCCGGCGCAGAGTTATCTGTCGATCGAGAAATTGATCGCAGTGGCAAAATGCAGCACGGGCCGAGTGCGTCCATCCGGGTTACGGCTTCCTGGCCGAGAACGCGGATTTTGCGCAAGCGTGCTCGGACGCTGGCGTTGTTTTCGTTGGCCCACCCGCCGAGGCAATTCGAGCCATGGGTCTGAAGGATCGCGCCAAGGCGTTGATGGAGAAAGCAGGCGTACCCGTGGTCCCTGGCTATCATGGTGAGCGGCAGGATCCGAAATTTCTCAAGCAGAAGGCCTACGAGCTCGGCTATCCGGTCCTGATAAAGCGCGGTCGCCGGCGGTGGCGGTAAAGGGATGCGGCGCGTCGACCGTCACGCCGATTTTGATGCGGCACTGGAAGGCGCACAACGCGAAGCGAAGCCGCCTTCGGCGATAGTCGCGTACTGATCGAGAAATATGTGTCGGGTCCTCGTCACATCGAGCTGCAGATCTTTGCCGACCAACAGGGCAACGCTGTTCACCTCAATGAGCGCGACTGTTCGCTGCAGCGGCGGCACCAGAAGGTGATCGAGGAGGCGCCGGCCCCCGGAATGAGCGCAGAACTGCGCGCCACTATGGGCACGGCGGCGGTCGCTGCGGCCAAGGCCGCCGGTTACGTCGGGGCTGGCACGGTCGAATTCATCGCAGATGGGGCGAAAGGCCTGCAGGCCGGACGGGTTCTGGTTCATGGAGATGAATACGCGGCTTCAGGTCGAGCATCCCGTAACAGAAGCGATTACCGGGCTCGACTTGGTGGAATGGCAGTTTCGTATCGCTGCGAGGCGAAAAGCTGCCATTGGCCCAGCCGCAGGTAAGGCTCGACGGCCACGCCGTTGAGGCGCGGCTCTACGCGGAAGATCCGGAACGGGGTTTCTTGCCGTCAACCGGTCGACTGCTTGCGCTTGCAATTTCCGGAAAATGCGAACCTGCGCGTCGATAGCGGGGTGGAAACGGGCAGCGAGGTTTCGCCGTTTTACGATCCGATGATCGCCAAGCTCATTGCCCACGCAAAGACGCGCGAGGAAGCGCTTGATGGTCTGGCGAGTGCCCTGGAACAGACCATTGTGATCGGTCCGCGCAGCAATGCTGGCTTTCTGGCGGCGCTGTGTCGCGCCCCGGATTTCGCAAGGGCCAATTCGATACCAGCTTCATAGAACGCAATCTTGTGGATCTTGGTGCCGTCCCTAAAGGCATCGACCGCGCAGCGGTTGCGCTTGGAGCGCAGACGGTGCTGGCTCAGCAGCGAGATCGCCTCGCGGCGCTGCCGGTGAGGACCGGAGCAACCGGCCTCACCATGGGATGAGGACGACGCTTTTCAGTTGTCGGGCCAACGGCAGCTGGCGCTGCCAGGTTCTCGCCGACGATCAGGCGGCGGTAGCGGAAGTGGCATATGATCCCCGCGGCCGTGAGGTTTCGGTCGCGGGCCATGCGCCGGCGCAGGACGCTGTGGTCGTGGCGGATGGCGACACAATCTATATCCTGCGGAACGGACGGCAGACCAAGGTCAGCTTTGCGCGACCTCGCCCTGAATGAGGCTGGGGATCAGGATAGAAGTGGGGTTGTACGAGCGCCTATGCATGGCAAGCTGCTGAGTATTCTGGTCGAACCTGGCGCACAGGTCACGCGCGGACAGCGCTCTCGCCATTATCGAGGCAATGAAGATGGAACATACCCTTGTGGCACCGACCGACGGCACTATCGCCGACATTTCGGTCGCTGGAGATGCGCAGGTTGCTGAAGGTGCGATCGTCATGCGCATTGTCCCGACGCAAAGAATCGGGCGAATAAACCGGAATTTGGTAGTGCCGCTACATCTCATAAAGCTTTGCGTCGGCTGCGATTCGGTCTCCGATCTCGAGGAGCTGGATTAAGCAGAAATTGAAAGAGAAAAGAGCGGCGAGGCCAGAAAGTCGAGCACATTCACACGACCCGAATGATGCCGAAGCGCGCCGACCGAATCTGACAAGCGGCGGATCCCTCTACTGGGTAATCCGCGGACAGATCGCCTGCCGTGAACGCATCCTCGACGTTCGGCCATTCGTCGATAAAGACGGCATCGGCCGATGCCGCGTCGTGCTCGATGGTAAGAGTGGTACTCGTTGAGCCGCGCCCGCGTTCGGCGTTTCAGGGTTGGCGCTATCTCGAGGCAAAGAAGCGCCGCGCGATCTGTCGCGCGCCGCGCCAGGCGCTGCGCGGATGCCGGAAACCATGCGACGGGAGTTGCAGGCGCTGGGTCTGCTTTAGACCGGCGACGTTGTCGATCAGTCGTGTTTTACCAAGTCGGACGGCGGCGAGCAGCCGGATCGGGCCATCCTTGGACCGAGGAAATGGGTGCGAGCGTAAGCTGCATGACGTGCTTCGAGATAGTCGAGACCGAAATCCGGCGAGATCGAACTCAATTCGACCGACATTGAGGACGCGATCGATCTTTTCGCCGTTCTTGATGCGGGCCGCACAGCCGTTGAGGACGCGATAAAGCATCGGCGCCACAGCGCGCTCGGTCGCTGAGAGATACACATTGCGTGAAGAAAGCGCCAGGCCATCCGGCTCACGCACGGTCGGCACGCCGATCACTTTGACCGGAAGATCAAGATCCTTGGCCATTTGGGTGACAACCCGCAGCTGCTGGTAGTCCTTTTGGCCGAAAAGCGCGAAATCGGGCAAAACCTGGGTGAATAGTTTGGCCACCACGGTTGCAACGCCGCCGAAGAAATGCGGCCGAAACTCGTCCTCGAGACCAGCCTTGGCCGCGCCTTCCGGCGCCAGACGCGTACGCGAAGCCATCCGGATACATGGTTTCAACCGAAGGCGCCCAAACAAGATCGACTTTGGCATCCCGCAATGCCTTGAGGTCGGTCGCAAAGCTCCGCGGATAGCTTGCAAAATCCTCATTCGGCGCAAATTGCGTCGGGTTGACGAAGATTGAGACCACGACACGCTTGGACCGTCGCTGCGCCTCGCGCACCAGAGCCATGTGGCCACGATGCAGAGCGCCCATCGTAGGCACCAACGCGACGCGCTCGTTCGGTCTTCGAAAGGGTTCCAAAGCGCGACGGAGGGAGGAGACTGTTCGGATGACTTTCAGACGATTTGCCATAATTGTGGCCCTGTCCACGAATTGTTGCAAAACCGAATTGTGACCTGCAAGGCAGACGCGGGTGAATCTGGTGAAGCAAATTAGCAGTTCGACGAGTTTAACTTGACTAACGCAAGCTAATATTTTGAGAATTGGCAGCCAGAGGGGCGGCATGCTGATTCAATCGATCGAGGAAATAGCGCACTCAGCGCACGTTGTTGTGCTCGGTAACGAGAAGGGTGGATCGGGAAAGTCCACCACCGCACTGCATATCGCGGTTGCGCTTCTCAAAGCCGGGCAACGCGTTGCCACAATTGATCTCGATCTCGCGTCAGCAAAGTTTCACGCACTACATCGACAATCGCCGGGCATGGGCCGAGCGCGCGCAGATCCCGCTCGAATTGCCGACGCACTACTGCATCTCACGCGCCGAAGGCAATTCATTGGAAGCGAACGAGTCGCATGAGTTCACCAATTTTTCGGCGGCGATCAGCGCCATTGAGCACAGTCACGACGTTGTTGTGATCGATACGCCCGGCAACGACACATATTTGATGCGGCTCGCCCATTCGATGGCCGATACGTTGGTCACGCCGCTCAACGACAGCTTTCTCGATTTCGACGTGTTGGCTACGCTGGATCCAACCGATTTCAGTGTCACGGGTGAAAGCCACTACGCTGAAATGGTCCGTGAAGCGCGGCGCCAGCGACGACTGGTCGACGGGCAGCTCACGGATTGGGTCGTGGTCCGCAATCGTCTCTCGACCTTGACCTCGCGCAACAAAAAGCTGGTGGGCGACGGCATCAATGAATTGGCAAAGCGCATGGGGTTCCGCAGCGTGGAAGGCTTTGCTGAGCGTGTTGTTTATCGCGAATTTTTCCCGCGCGGGCTCACGGCGCTGGACGATCTCGACGAAGAGACACTCGGAACCCGTCCTAACCTCTCGCATGTGACGGCGCGGGAAGAGGTGGTCGCGTTGCTCTAACGCCCTCCAGCTTCCGCTTTCCGAAAATGGCAAACGGCGCGCCGCTGCGCGCTGCAGGATGGTACTCGGTCATGGACCAGCCACTGCAGGTCCACGACATTCTCGCCTAGCCCCATCGAGCTTGAATCCGGGGCCAATGTCGCCATTTCACGCAGGCGACAGGGATCGCGCGAGTTCCGCATTTTCAGTGTAGACTTTTCGGCATGAGAAAGGACTCCCAACGAAGTCCGGCCCCGGTCTCGTCCAAACCGGAAATCGAGACCTTTATCGAAAAGGTGCGCGCGCTCGGACCGACGACCGCGCCGGGGCATCGTGGTCGCCTGATCTTTGCGCTCGACGCCACAATGAGCCGTCAGCCGACCTGGGATTCCGCTTGTGTTCTGCAGGCGGACATGTTCCGGGAGGCAGCGAGTATAGGCGGGCTCGACATTCAGCTCGTGTATTTTCGCGGCCTGAGCGAATGTCGCGCCTCTGGCTGGGTTGCACAAAGCGACAAGCTTGCGGAGCTGATGTCGCGCATCGACTGTCGAGGCGGCCAAACCCAGATTGGCAAGGTGTTGAGCCATGCGCGGCAGGAGTATGCGCGTCGGAAGGTTCAGGCGTTGGTTTTCGTCGGCGACGCGATGGAAGAGCCGATCGACACTTTGTGCCAATCGGCGGGCGAACTTGGATTGTTAGGCGTTCCGGTTTTCATGTTTCAGGAAGGCATTGATGCGGTGGCGGAGAATGCCTATCGCGAGATCGCGCGGCTCTCTCGCGGCGCTTATTGCCGGTTCGATGCCGGGTCGGCGCATCAGCTCGGCGAGCTACTGCGAGCCGTCGCAGCATATGCCGCCGGCGGCATCAAGGCACTTACCGATTTGTCGAAAAAGCGATCGGCCAGTGCCCAACAATTATTGTCACAGTTGAAGTAGCCATGCCGACGCTCATTTTTGGCGTGGTCGTCCTCGTCCTCGTTTTGTGGGCGCTTAATATCATTTCCAAAGTTGATCCCAGGATAGCTGCGCGTGTGATGAAGCTCGGCGGTGGATTGGTCGCGCTTGGGCTGGCCGTTTTCTCGGACTGCGGGGCGAACTGGGCATCGCCATCCCGCTCGGTGCATGCGGGCTGGGGCTGCTGGGCTGGCTGCCTTTCGGCCCGGCCGGCTTTACCGCACGAACGCAGAAGAGCGCGGGGCAGACGTCGCGCGTGCGGTCTGCCTTTTTCGAAATGGAGCTCGACCACGACAGTGGCGCAATGCGTGGTCGCGTTCTGGCCAGGTCGCTATCGGGGCACCGACTCTGGGAGCCTCGATGTGGAAACGCTCGTTTCGGTGCTCGCCGAAGTCGATGAGGAGAGCAGGGCGCTACTTATGGCTTATCTTGACCGCCGGGATCCCGCTTGGGTGAGCACGCGCAAGCGGATGCGGCAGACCGGCCGCGTGCGTCGGGTACCGGCAAAATGTCGGAACAAGAGGCCTATCAGATCCTTGGCCTGCAGCCCGGCGCGACCGCCGACGACTATCAGCCGCGCGCATCGCACGCTGATGAAGAAACTGCATCCCGACCAAGGGGGTCGACGTATCTCGCGGCCCGTATCAACGAAGCCAAAGAAATTCTTCTCCGCCGCCATCGCTGAGGTACTCCACAAACACAACCATCAGCGGCTCCTGCGTATTGGCGCATCCCATTGTTGTTTTTGTTTGTCAATTTTTCAGCAGCATGCACGGAATGTCGCTGCGCTTAAGGTGCTTGCAAGCGGCTTCCGCCTGATTTTTCTCGAGGCCGGCAAAGCGCGCGCGATAGAGCACTTTGTCGCCTTTTTCCGTGCGTTCAGTGAACATGTCGGCCTTGCCCAGAAGGCCCTTAGCCTTGCTTCTGCGCGGTCTCCAGACGTTGCTGGGCCTCCTTTTCGTCGGGCAAGGCGCCGACCTGAATTAGCCAACCAGTCCGTGATTTGGTGACAGGCTCTGCAGCCGCTGCTGGGGCCGGCGCGTCATTGCCGAGAGCCGCGACCTTCGCCGGGGACCGAGGCTGTGCCGGCTGTGCGACAGGCGACGGCGAGGACAGGTGCGGACGCAGCTACGGGTGCACTCACTTGGGGCACGACCACTTGCGATACGGTTGGGGTCGCCTCATTGCGGACCGCGGGCGCCGGAGCTTTGCCGCAGAGGGCCAGACTGCGGGGGCGAGAGGCGGAGCCGCTACCGGTGCCGGATCGAGCGGCGCCTCGCTTCGGACAGTCGAAATGGTCGTGACACTTACCGGGTTGGAGACGACAGGGGCAGGCACAAGCTGACGATTGTCGGACGGAAGCGGCGTCAGCGAAGCGGTGTACATCGTCGCGGGATGGACGATGACAGTTTTAACCGACGTCGGCTTTATCGGGTCCGTAGAGCCCGGCGCGGGCCCGTCCGGCACAGACGGCGCAACCGAGGCGACGCGAACGCGCGCCGAACCGGTGCGGTCCTCCTCCTTGGCATCCTTGCTGTCCTTTCGGAGTTGCGCCGTTTCCGACGCCTTCAAGGACAGGCGGAGCCGTGCGCTTGATCGAGGCAATATTGATGTTGTTTTCGATCAGGCTGCGCACGCGCGCATCGCGGGCGCCGGCCGAGCGGCCGCCGAATACAACCGCCACGAGGTGGCGATTGGCGCGGCGAACCGACGTGACGATGTTGAACCCGGAATCGCGGATATAGCCCGTCTTGATGCCATCGACGCCATCGACGGCGCCGAGCAGATGATTGTGGTTTCGGATCGATTTGCCGCGGTAGTCGAAAGTCCGCGTGGCGAAGTAATGATAGTAATTTGGAAATCGGTCCTGGATTGCACGGCCGAGCGAGGCTTGATCACGAGCGCTGGTGATCTGTTCCTCGTCGGGAGCCCGGAAGCATTGCGATAGGTCGTCTGTGCCATGCCGAGGGAACGTGCCTTCGCGGTCATCATTTTGGCGAAGCTCGGCTCATCGCCGCCAAGTGCCTCAGCTACAATGACGGCGACGTCATTGGCGGACTTTGTGACAATGGCCCTGATCGCCGTTTCCACGCGGATCGTTTCGCCCGGTTTGAGGCCCAGCTTCGATGGGGCCTGGACCGCGGCGTGAGCGGAAACTGGTAGTTCGGTCTGGAGCTTAATCTTGCCCTGTTCCAGCCGCTCGAACAGCAAGTAGAGGGTCATTATTTTGGTGAGCGAAGCCGGATGCCGCGGGGCGTCGGCATTGGTCGCCTGCATGACCTCGCCTGAATTGATGTCGACGACGATGGAAGAATAGGAGGGTTGGTAGCTTTCGGCTGCCTGTGCCTTGTGGCGGCGACGCGCATCGGCGTTGTCGCAGAAGGCGGCCATAGTCACAACGGCGGTGAGGCTCAGAGCACCCCAGCGCAGGCTGCGATAGCCAAAAGTCCCCCCCGCAGCATGCGCGCTTCTCCCCACCTCTTATTACACTGACGTCCCTGAGCCGTCCCTAGGCTGCCATCATGGCCATTTTGTAGCGTGGCAGCACAGGCATAATTTGTGACGTTAGGAGAACGCGGTTTACAAATTGTTAAGACAATCCACTGAATTTGCACATGTTTTCGCACTGCAATATTTCTATTGACTTTATTGTGCAGTGCAGTATAACACTTTTCCAGTCCCGGCGCGAACCGGGTCCGATGTTTTAGCAGAGGCACCGCAGTGGCGGGCCGGGAAAGGACGACATGGTCAAGAATTTTGAAGACCTACAGCAGGTCAGCAAAGACAACGTCGATGTCACGCTGAAAGCTATGGGCGCGATCTCGAAGAGCACCCAGGCGATTGCGGTTGAAGTTGCGGATTATTCGAAGAAGGCCTTCGAGGATGGCACCGCCGCGCTCGAAAAGCTGTTCGGCGTTAAGTCCCTCGACAAGGCGATGGAAGTACAGACCGAATACGCCAAGACTGCCTATGAAGGCTTCGTGGCGAAGGCTTCCAAGATCGGCGAACTCTATGCCGACCTCGCCAAGGAAACCTACAAGCCGTTTGAAACGCTTATGGCGAAGGCGAAGTAGAGTCGCGTCGCGTACGCGTTGTTTGCGTAGAGTTGCTTAGGCGTTCTGGAATGCAAAGCCCGGCTCACAATGAGCCGGGCTTTTTGTTTGCCAGCGCTGGCCGGTGATGGCCGTTACTGAGCGACGCGCAACTTGGTCAGGTTGGTGCCGATCGTGTTGAAGGTCGCGGTCATCTGGTCCGCCGCCGTCAACAGGTAGAACTTGTCCGTGCTGCTTGCGCAGGTCTGCAGCATGGTCGACGTCGGATCACCACCGGTGTTCACCTGGATCGTGTACAACTCGACGTTGGCCAGCTTGATATTGGCGCAGGTTGTCGCCTGGCGCGTGTCAATATCATCTGCGTGCTGGTCCAGTCGGTTCTGCGTGTTCAAGCGTCGGTCGGTGTATTGGTACAGCGGAACCTTAGGTACAACGGGGAATGGCCCGCCGCCGACAAGCGACAACCAGCCGACTTGCAAGCCAATGGCCTGGTTGGTGTTACCCGCGGGCGACATATTGTCGACCAGCGTATTCATCCCGGTCCAGTCGTAGCTGAGCGGCTTCACGCCCTGCGGGCGGGAACTATATTGTTCGGCCGCGTTCACGGCGTCCCACAAGTCCCAACGCAACCAACTGGCGGCATGGTTGTCGGCACCGAAATTCAGCGCCCTTGCTGGAAGGGGACGATCGAAACATAGACGTCTTCCGGGCGGACGGCTGCGCTCTGGAGTTGCGAGAGTAGATTGTGGGACGCGGTCTTCAACGCATCGATCTTTTCGTCGCTCGCCATCGAGCCGGTGTTATCGAGCACCAGCGCGACGCGAAGGCGCGTATTGCCCCAGGTCGAAACCGACATCGCGCTGATGTTCACTTCACTGATGCCGATGACGCCCAGGAAATTTAGTGTGGACGACTGCCGAGCCGTTCAGCGTTAGTTTGGATCCGCCGGCTGTGGTGAAAACGGGCGTTACCGTGGCGTCGGTGACTTCAGGCCGGTTGAACAGCGCGCCGAAGGTTTTCGTGGCTCTCGGTTTTGCGCTGCTCGTCCGTTAGGGTCGCCGCATCTTTCGACATCATCAGCGCTGTGGAATCCAGGGCGACTTGGAAAGCTGTGCGGGCAGCATTCACCCGCGTGTAATCGACGGCCATGCCGACTGCGCCCATTAAGGGCACGGCGACCAGCCATCAGTGGGGCTACACCGCCCCGGGCGTTCTTGAGAAAACGGGTCAACATGCGGCTCACCCAACGGTTGTTGAAAACGACCTACCTGCAAAGTTCCTCCATATGGGGGTACCCCTTGAAAAAGCGTGAGAGGGACAGGGCGAATTTGGGGGAAAGTCGCGTCAATTTGCCCGCAAACGGGTTGCGTTCGCTTAAGCAATAGTTATCTGCGTTTTCTCTCGGAAAATCGCCAAAGATTCGCTCGCCTTGTACCGGAACGGGGCAGCGTCAAGCGAATTGCTGACTTGGAAAGGCTGTATCCGGGTCTTTATTATGAGGGTCGGCCACGTACCGACGCGGCCATGGCGCAACCTATGGCGCAACCTCCAGGAATGTAACTTGCCGCGGCCCAACCATGATGCCCACAGCCAGGAAGACCAGTCAGATCCTGACCGCCTCGAGGCGGGCCGACGCGACGCGCATGGCTGACGCGACGCGCATGGCTGACGAGGACCGCAAGCGCCGGAACGATCAAGGCGGACCGGCCACCGGGGTTATCACCAAGACCAAGCCGCAGACCAAGCGGCCGAACATGTATCGCGTACTCATTCTCAATGACGACTACACACCCATGGAGTTCGTTGTGCATGTCCTGGAGCGGTTCTTCGGAAAGGATCACGAAGCCGCCACAAGAATTATGTTGCATGTGCATCACCACGGAATAGGCGAATGTGGGATCTATACATACGAGGTTGCGGAGACGAAGGTCACACAGGTGATGGACTTTGCACGCAAACATCAGCATCCTTTGCAATGCGTGATGGAAAAAAGTGAGTCGGGGGAGTGAACGCCAGATGAACTGGAAAATTTGAATGCCAACTTTCTCCCGAAGTCTCGAACAATCGCTTCACCGCGCACTTGCAATTGCCAACGAACGGCATCACGAGTACGCAACGCTTGAGCATCTCCTGCTGGCGCTGATCGACGATCAGGACGCCTCTGCGGTGATGCGCGCCTGCAATGTCGATCTCGACAAGCTTCGGCGCAGCCTGACGGCGTACCTTGAGTCCGAGCTCGAAAACTTGATCACGGATGGCGCGGAGGATTCCAAACCGACCGCGGGGTTCCAGCGCGTGATCCAGCGCGCGGTCATCCACGTGCAATCCTCGGGACGCGAGGAAGTGACCGGCGCGCAATGTGTTGGTGGCGATTTTTGCCGAGCGCGAGAGTCACGCCGCCTATTTCCTGCAAGAGCAGGACATGACGCGCTATGACGCGGTCAATTACATCAGCCATGGCATCGCCAAACGGCCCGGTCTTTCGGAATCGCGCCCAGTGCGCGGCGTCGAGGAAGAGACGGACACCAAAGGTGGCGACGAGCCGAAGAAGAAGGGCGATGCGCTTGAGGCCTATTGCGTCAATCTCAACAAGAAGGCCAAAGACGGCAAAATCGATCCGTTGATCGGGCGCGACCCGAGATCAATCGCACCATCCAGGTGCTTTGCCGCAGACAGAAAAACAATCCGCTGTTCGTCGGCGATGCCGGCGTCGGAAAAACCGCGATCGCCGAAGGTCTCGCGCGCCGCATCGTGCACGGGGAGGTCCCGGACGTGCTCAAAGGCGCGACGGTGTTCGCGCTCGACATGGGGACGCTGCTGGCCGGTACGCGGTATCGCGGCGATTTCGAGGAACGCCTCAAGCAGGTCATCAAGGAAATTGAGGCGTATCCCGGCGCGATCATGTTCATCGACGAAATTCACACGGTGATCGGTGCCGGCGCCACTTCCGGCGGTGCGATGGATGCTTCCAATCTGCTGAAGCCGGCGCTCGCGTCGGGCACGATCCGTTGCATCGGTTCGACCACCTATAAGGAATATCGGCAGTACTTCGAGAAGGACCGTGCGCTGGTACGCCGCTTCCAGAAGATCGACGTGAACGAGCCTTCGGTCACGGACGCAATCGAGATTCTGAAGGGGCTGAAGCCCTACTTCGAGGAGTATCACAAGCTCAAATATACAAGTGAAGCCATCAAGGCTGCGGTGGAACTGTCGTCGCGCTATATCCACGACCGTAAGCTGCCAGACAAGGCGATCGATGTGATCGACGAATCCGGAGCGGCGCAAATGCTGCTGCCAGAAAGCCGGCGCAAAAAGACAATCGGCATTAAGGAAATCGAGACGACAATCTCGACGATGGCCCGTATACCACCGAAGACTGTGTCGAAGGACGATGCCGGAGGTGCTCCAGCATCTCGAGCAGACGCTGAAGACAGTGGTCTACGGTCAGGACAAGGCGATCGAGTCGCTCTCGGCATCGATCAAGCTGGCACGCGCAGGCTTGCGCGAGCCCGAGAAACCGATCGGGTGCTATCTATTCTCCGGTCCAACGGGCGTCGGAAAGACAGAAGTTGCGAAGCAGCTGGCTGCGTCGCTCGGCGTCGAACTCATACGCTTCGATATGTCGGAATACATGGAGCGGCACACTGTTTCGCGCCTGATTGGCGCCCCCGGGCTATGTCGGTTTCGATCAGGGTGGCTTGCTTACCGATGGCGTCGATCAGCACCCGCACTGCGTGCTGCTCCTCGATGAGATCGAGAAAGCGCACCCGGATCTGTTCAACGTGCTGTTGCAGGTCATGGATCACGGCAAGCTGACAGACCACAATGGCAAGCAGGTTGATTTCCGCAACGTCATATTGATCATGACAACAAATGCGGGTGCGTCGGATCTCGCCAGGCAGGCCTATGGCTTTACCCGCAGCAAGCGGGAAGGGGACGACCTGGAAGCCATCAACAAGATGTTTGCGCCGGAATTCCGCAACCGGCTCGACGCCACGATTACCTTCGCGCATCTGTCGCAGGAGATCATCGCCAAAGTGGTGGAGAAATTCGTGCTCCAGCTCGAGGCGCAGCTTGGCGACCGCAACGTCACCATCGAGCTTTCGGAAGAAGCCAGCCGCTGGCTGATCGCCAACGGTTACGATGAACTTATGGGCGCCCGGCCGATGGCACGCGTGATCCAGGAGCACATCAAAAGCCCTGGCGGACGAGGTGCTGTTCGGTCACCTGAAGGGCGGTGGGCACGTGCGCGTGATCGTCGACAAAGACGAAGAAGGTCGCGACAAGCTCGGCTTCCAGTTCCTCGAAGGTCCGGTCACGCCGAAGCCGGAAAAGCTTCCGGCGGTGCGGCCGAAACCGAAGCGGCGCTCCTCGCCTCGGCCCAAGGCAAAGCGCGGGTCCAGTGCCGAAAGTGCCGCTGGCGAAAGTCTAGATTTCAATCGAATGACAGGAAGGCCGGGCTGGTGCCCGGCCTTCGTGTTTTACGAAGACAGCGTATGTGATCGCCGACGGTTGCGGATATGCCGGTGTCATGGGACGGTGTGGATCCGCCATGTCTGCTCCCCGCGCTTTTCCATCTGCAACAGACCGCGTTTTTCGGCGGGATAAGATCTGCGGCGACATCGGTATTCTTTCCGGTGATCGGCGGCACGTATATCGGTATTGGCGCGCTGGCTCATGATTTTGGCTTTTCATCATGGTGGCTTGCACTGTCGTCCATATTGGTATGGGCCGCGCCCGCGCAGGTGATTTTGATCTCTGCGCTCGGTGCAGGCTCCGCGCTGTTCGAAGCGGCGCTCGCTGTCAGCCTGAGTGCCATCCGGCTGTTGCCGATGGTCATTGCGTTACTGCCGCTGATTCTGTCGACCCGACACGCGCCTGCGTGACCTGCTGTTACCCACGCATTTCACGTCCGTGAGCATGTGGGTTGAGTCATTGCGGTTGTTACCCACGCAATCGCGCGAATACCGCATTGCCTTCTGCAACGGGCTGTCGGTCGGCTTCCTGACAGCGGCTACAAGCTGCGGCTTCGTTGGCTACTATCTCGCCGCCGGATTGCCGCCGCTGCTTGCCGAGGCCCTCCTGTTCCTCACGCCAATGTCGTTTCTGATGTCGACCGCGCGTAACGCGCAGATGCTCGTGGATCGGCTGGCGCTTGTGTTCGGCCTCCTGCTTGGGCCGACTCTCTCGCTCCTCGATGTCGGTCTGGACATCATGTGGACGGGTGTCGTCGGCGGCACGGTTGCCTACGCCGTTCATCGTTTGCGTGAGGCGGCCGAATGACCGCCCTGGAGTTATCGCCATATCTGGTGCTGATCCTGGTCGGCTTTCTGCCCAACGAAATCTGGCGCGCACTTGGGCTGGTGGTGGCGCGCGGGCTCAATGAGGATTCGGAAATCGTCGTCTGGTCGCGCGCAGTGGCGACCGCAATTCTCGCGGCGGTCATTGCCAAGCTGATCCTCTTTCCCAGCGGCACACTTGATAACATTCCGCTCGCCGTGCGCGTGGGTGCGGCGGTATGCGGATTCGCTGCATTCGTCTGCATCAAACGTTCGGTCTTTGCCGGCGTTCTGGTCGGCGAGGCGGCACTGCTGTTTGGCGGATTTTTGTTCGGGCGCTAGCTCAGGCGGCTTCGATGGCCGCGGCCAGTTTCTTGGCATGCTCAGCCAGCACGTCCGGCTTTTCCTTCTCGCTTGCCGGCGGCTTCATGGTGACACCGGCCTTGCGAGGAATGACATGAACATGCAGGTGGAAAACCACCTGGCCGCCGGCGCCCTCGTTGAACTGCTGGATGGTGATGCCGTCGGCAGAAAACGCTTTCATCGCCGCCTTGGCGACCTTTTGCGCGGTCGGCGACGACGTGTGTGAGATCGTCGGCGCCGATGTCGAGAATGTTGCGGGCAGGGGCCTTCGGAAGCACCAGCGTATGTCCCGGCGAGCGCGGCATGATGTCGAGGAAGGCGAGAACCTTGTCGTCCTCATAGACTTTGTAGCAGGGCAGCTCGCCGCGCAGAGATCTTGGCAAAGATGTTGTTTGGATCGTAGCTCGGCATCGGCTCCCCCGATCGGTTTCAACCTGCTACGTGACTTTGACCAAAGACCGAACCCGGCGCACGCCTAGTCCTGTTCGACCAAATCCTTGCGGAATGGCGTCGCCGCCGCAAGCTCCTTGGCTGCCGCCTGCACGTAAGCGCGTTCGCGCGACAAGTAGTCGGCGACCGCCCGGTGCAAGCGCCGGATTGGCGATGAAATGCGCGGAATAGGTCGTATGTGGAAGGTATCCGCGCGCGAGCTTGTGCTCGCCCTGGGCGCCGGCCTCGACCCGCTTCAGCCGGTTTGCGATCGCATAGTCGATCGCCTGGTAATAGCAGAGCTCGAAATGCAGGAACGGATGGTGTTCGATTGCGCCCCAGTTGCGGCCAAACAGCGTATCAGCACCAATGAAATTGATGGCGCCTGCGATCCAGCGGCCGGCGCGGCGCGCCATGACAAGCAAAATGCGGTCGCGCATTTTCTGGCCGACGATGGAAAAGAAATCGCGGGTCAAGATACGGCCGGCCCCATTTGCGCGAGCCGGTTTCCATATAGAACGAGAAGAATGCGTCCCACACCGCTTCGGTGAGATCGGAGCCGGTCAGCCAGCAGACCTCGATGCCCGCGGTCAACGCCTCCTTGCGCTCGCGTCTGATCGTCTTGCGTTTGCGTGAGGCAAGATGGTCCAGGAAATCGTCGAAGCTTGCGTAGTTGGCGTTTTCCCAATGAAATTGCTGGTCCGTACGCTGCAAAAAGCCTCGCTTGCCGAGCAAGCGCCACTCCTGTTCGGTCAGAAATGTCACGTGGGCCGAAGACAGTTCGCTTGCCCTGGTTATTTCAACAAGCGCGTCCGCGAGGGCTCCGCGAACAGGGTCGGCCAGTGGGCCGGGCGCGGCCAACAGGCGGGGCCCCGTGGCCGGCGTGAATGGCACCGAGCTATCTGCAGCTTCGGATAGTAGTCACCGCCGGCGCGTTCAAAGGCTTCCGCCCAGCCGTGGTCGAAAACGTACTCGCCGCGGGAATGGCTCTTCACGTAGCAGGGCGCAGCGCCCAGAAGCGCGCCGTTTGCGTCTTCCGCCAGCGAGATGCCGGGGCTGCCAGCCGGTTCGCCCGCCGACCGAGCCTGACTCCTCGAGCGAGGACAAAAATTCATGTGAGACAAATGGGTTATTCCCTTGTCCTCGTGTTGATAATTCAGTGGATGAGTTATCCCCAGCTGTGACTTCAACTTCATCTACTGGTTTAACTGAGCAGCCCGGGCGTGTAGCCGCCGGCACAATTATTCCATGCACCCGGCGCGAACTTCGGCAAGCGACTGGGCAATCCGAATGCGCACTTCGAAATTGGTCATCGGGCAGGACGTCCTTCCCCGATTTTACGCCCCTGAATTCGTCGGAAATTCAGCCCAGACTTTAGCGACCCGCGTGGGGCCCCACAGACGACAATATCGAAGCCAGTCGGGATGCCGTCCCAATTGTAGCCCATCTGGGGTGGCACCGGGCGGAATGCGTGGCATCGAGCGCGGTGCAGTCGACTTGGCTCGGCTGGCGCGCGATGACTGGAAGCGGCTGGAGCGGCTCGGTCAGCAGCAACAGCCGTATCGAACGGACTGGTTTCGAGGTCTGGAAAACCAATAGCAACGCGCGCTGCAGCACCATCGTCGAGCAGCGGCTTCTCCGGAATTCGATTCCTGCGCAGGAAAACGGCCGGGGTTGTCGACCAGTTCCGGCAGACGGACCTCACGGCCTCCACCCTTCAAAAATGATCTGGTCGGCCCAGCGCGAGGCAAGCTTCCGGTCATCGGCGCTGCGCACGGTCCAGGTCAGCAGCGGCAGCCCGAAGATCGCTGCGCGCCAGCAACGGCGCCACTGCCGGCAAATCCCTGACCGAATATGCGATGAACTGTGGACGGGACGCGCGGCGCGTGCAGCAGCCACGCCAGGTTCTCGTTTCCGCGAACGAGGCAAGCTTGTTCCATTCAGCGATGAGAATAGTTCCGCTCACTGACGATTCCGCGTCGTAAAGATCGGCGCCGCATGCCGAGCTGCCTCGATCAGATCCGGATCGAAGGACATCACGGCGACCGGTCCGACATAACCCGCAAGAACCTCAATCGTGCGCTCAACCAGGCGCACATCGCCGTCAAAATGGCTTTTCAGTTCCAGCAGCAATCGTGGCGCGCCCGCGCCACGAGGTCGCACAATTCGCCCAGCGTAAGGATGCGCCCGCCTCCAGCCTTGAAACGAACGGCTTTAGATCTGAGCCGCGCTCATCTCGGCGAGAAGCGCCGCTGCCCACGGTCAGTCGGCCGAGCGCATCATCGTGATGCACCATGGCCTCGCCGTCGGCGCTGATCTGGAGATCGGTCTCGATACCGTAGCCGGCCGCCATCGCCGCGGAGAAGGCCGCGGCCGTATTCTCGATTACGCCGGCCGAGGCATCGTGAAGACCGCGGTGCGCGACCGGGCGCGCGGTGAGCCAATCGACGCCGGCCATGTCAGGTGCTGGCGACTTCAAATATGCCTTCGACTTCGACCGCGGCATCCCCAGGCAGAGCGGAGACGCCGACAGTTGTCCGCGCGTGCCGGCCCCTTATCGCCAAAGACCTCGACCATAAGGTCGGAGGCGCCGTTCATCACTTTGGGGCCGTCAACGAAGCCTGCCGCTGAATTGATGAACCCGCCCAAACGCACAACTCGGGCGACCTTGTCGAGATCGCCCAGGGCCGCCTTTGAGCTGCGCCAGCAAGTTGATGGCGCAGGCACGTGCCGCCTTCTGTCCATCCTCAATCGAGACGGCGCCGCCCAGCTGGCCTTTGGCGACCGAGTTTGCCGTCGCCGCCAAAGCAAATCTGGCCTGATACCACGAGCATGTTGCCGCTGCGCACGAACGGCACGTAGTTGGCAATGGGGCTCGCAGGAGTCGGCAGGGTGATGCCGATACTCGCCAGCTTCTTTCGATCGTTCCGGCCATGCTGAACCTCCGCCGCGTTGGTAATGGGCACGATCCTGGGCCGAGTGGCATGCCGCCGCGCAAGCCGTGCCAGCGCGGCGGTTGCCGGAATCTCCGGCGGCCTCTATCTTGCCCAGATCGTCCAGCCTTCTGGCCCGTATACAGCCGCCGGACCGCGAGGAGAGGCCGCAAATCATGAACACCCTTTTCGAACGCCAGACTTCCTCGCCATCGTCATTCCTGACGATGGCGCTGCCGCAGCGACCACCGATCGTCCAGCTGCCGCTCCGCCCGCTGACCGCGCGTTACTCGCGCCGCACCGGGCGATTTACGACCTCACGCTCTCCAAGTCGCACAGCAGTCGCGGCATCGAAGCGATCCGTGGGCGCATTCTTTACGATTTCTCCGGCAACGCCTGCGATGGCTTTGAGCTGAAGTTTCGCCAGGTGTCCGAGATCGATTCCGGAGAAGGCAAGGCTGCCCTCGAGCGATCTGCGCTCGACCACCTGGGAAGATGGCGACGCCAAGAAATTTCGGTTCAGTTCAGAAAACCTGTTCAACGAACGCCGCACTGGACGTCGTCGATGGCCAGGCCGAGCGCAATGCGAAGACGGTGGCCGTCAGTCTGAGCAAGCCCGCACAGAAGAATTTCAGTGTCCCGAGCGGGGCCGTGTTTCCGACCGAACATATGCGGCGAATAATTGCCGCCGCGCGTGCCGGCAAGTCCCTCCTTGAGCTTCCCGTCTATGACGGCTCTGAAACCGGCGAGAAGCTCTACAACACGTTGACCGTAATCGGTCGCCCGATCCCGCCCGGCGATAAGGTACCGGATGATGCGAGCGCAAAAGTGCCAGCCATGACCAACCTCGTGCGCTGGCCGGTTACGATCAGTTATTTTGATAAACTGGACGAGAAGGCGGAGCAGGGCGGCGAGCAAACCCCTGTCTATTCGATCGGCTTTGAACTCTACGAAAATGGCGTCTCGCGTGCGCTTGTTCTCGACTACACCGATTTCACGATCAAAGGCGAAATGACGTCTTTGGAATTGAAAGACGGGAAGCCGTGTCCTTGACCGTCTAGTCCTCTGTCCAGACTCAGACCTTTCACCACGGCGTTCCGCCCGAATTTCGACCTCAGTCGGTCGACCGCGTGCTCAGCGTCCGCCGCTCGGCGATCCAGAAGATCGGCGCAGATCGTCGCCGTCGGCGTCTTCGAGGTTGCTGACGCCGATCCCGATCAGGCGGAAGCGCGTGCGTTCCGACTTCGTGCGTGAGCAGATCGCGGCCTGCGGCAAAGATGCGCGAGGCGAGTTGGGTTGGAGCGCCGAGCGCTCGCGCCCTTGTGCGGATCTTGAAGTCGGCGCTTTTGAGTTTCAGCGTCACGGTCGAACCGGCGAGGGCATTGGCCTTGAGTCTGCCTGGAGACGCGCTCAGTCAGCTCCACAGATATTGCTCCGAGCGGACGAAACTCTCCGATGTCGCTGTTCGAAGGTGGTTTCGGCCGAAACGCTCTTGGTGTCGCGCTCTGGGTCAACGGTGCGCTGGTCTATCCCACGGGCGAGCCGCCACAGCCGCGCGCCTTCCTCGCCATATCGCCGCAGCAGATCGCGCTCGTCTGCGCGTTGCAGATCGGCGATCGTGCGGAAGCCGTCCGCCGCGAGCTTCGCTGCGCTGACCGCTCCGACACCGTAGATGAAGCCAACCGGCTTTTCCGCGAGGAACGCCGCGAGCCTCGGCTTGCCCGAGAACGGCGAAAGCCGCGCGGCTTTATCGAGGTCAGAGGCAATCTTTGCGAGGAATTTGTTGGCGGACAGGCCGATGGACACCGTGATGCCAAGTTCGCGTTCGACCTTGGCGGCAAAGTGCGCCAGCACCTTTGCCGGCGTACATGCCGTGCAGTCGCTCGGTTCCAGTCAGATCGAGAAATGCCTCGTCGATCGACAGCGGTTCGACCAGTGGCGTGAGATCGAACATGGCCTTGCGGACTTCGCGCCCGACCTGAACGTATTTCGCCATGTTTGGCTTGACCACGACAGCATCGGGACAGCGTCGCTTGGCTTCGAACATCGGCATTGCCGAGCGAATGCCGTAAGTGCGCGCCACGTAGCATGCCGCGGCGACCACACCACGCTTGCCGCCGCCGACGACCACGGGTTTGTCAGCAAGCGTCGGATCATCGCGCTTTTCGATGGTGGCGTAGAATGCGTCGCAATCGACGTGCGCGATGCTGAGCGAGGCTGCCTCGGAGTGGCGTACCAGCCGCGGCGAACGGCAGGCGGGACAGCGCGTCGCGCGATCGTCGGCATCGGCGAGGCAATCCCGACAGAAATTCATGGTACGTCACGCTCCCAGGTGTCGCCGCCGAGCGCCACGCGGCCTCTCTCGATGTCGGAGGGGTCGAGACCTGCTTCACCTGACAAAGGCACCGATCAACTGTTCGTCGGAGGCCATGTAGTCGAGCACGCCCGCCAGGAAGGCCGGTTCACGCGCCGCGGTGCAGATCTCGGCTGGCCCGATGCCGGTGACGGCCAGAAACCGTCCAAGCCGCTCGCTATCTCCGGCAATGAATGTGAGGGCCTGAATCGCAAGCTCTTCAGCCAGTTCCAGCGTGAGATTTAGTGCGGCGCTCCATCGATCAGGCCTTTCTGCAAGTTTCCCGGGTCGTCCATCGACGGGGCATTGGCCCTTGGTCCAATTCGACTGGAGTTCGCATTGAGTCAAGAGTCCGCCCGGTGAGCTCTATGGCACAGGGAAATCGGGATGTTCTTCGACGGAGGCTGATACCTATTCGAACTTCTTGATGAACGTGATCGCGATATTTGCATTCGTCGTTTGGTTCTGGCTACTTGTTGTCATCTTTGGCGACCTGGTCAGACGTCACGACATTTCCGGCTGGGGCAAGGCGCTTGTGGGTGATCGGACTTGTTCTGTTTTCGTATCTCGGCATCCTCGCCTATTTGATCACCCAGGGCAGGGGAATGGCGGAACGTAACGTCCAGCAAGCGCAGCAGGCGCGCGACGAACTGCGCCGTGTGGTCGGCTTCAGCGCGGCGGATGAGATCACCAAGCTCGACCAGCTGCGCAAATCAGGTTCTATAACCGACGACGAATTCAAGCGCCTTCGAGCCAAACTCGTTTGAACTTACTGTATGTGACCGAACAATGGCCTGTCTTGAAGCGCGTGATGAAATTGTGGGTAGCCACGCTGGCGTTGGCGACAATGCTTGCCTGGATGCCGGTAGAGGCCAGCGCGGCAGACCGGTTCGATCCGCATCACAATCACCCAGCGCACAATTCGTGGTCGGCGGTGGCAGCGGTACCTTGCGATTGCTGGGCGAGCGCTATCCGCTGCGCGTAGGAGGTGTGAGTGCCGGTCCCTTTGGTGCGACGCGCGTGGATCTGGTTGGCCGCGCCTACAACATGCGCACCGCGGCGAATATCCATGGAATTTATTCGACCGTCGCCGAGTCCGGACGACCGGGGACATTCCGGCTGCGCAATTGGCGAGGAGTCGTTTTGGAGTTGCGCGGACGTGAAGGCGTCAAGCCGTCCGTCGACCTGAACGGGCTGCAAATATCCCTGCGCTAGCACAGCGATCTCGTCGACTACCCCGGAAAAGAATGTCCGCTAAGGACCCAAAGCGGACATTGAAGAAGTGGCGTTGTGCATCCTATATCAGAGTGAAATGCAGAGCCTCTGGAGACCTACACATGCACTCGCATTCAATTGACGATTTTCGGCACCCGCACGTATTTTTAGGCGAAGCGCACGACCGGAATGAGCGGAAAACTTGGGGTGTAATTGCCATCTGCGCAGTGATGATGGCCGCCGAAATTGTTGGCGGCTTGTGGTTCGGCTCTGTCGCGCTCATTGCAGACGGACTGCATATGTCCACGCACGCGGGTGCGCTTCTCATTGCAGCGCTGGCTTACACCTATTCGCGGCGTTACGTGCATGATAGTCGGCTAACATTCGGCACTGGGAAGTTTGGCGACCTGGCGGCGATTTACGAGCGCGATTGCGTTGGCGATGATTGCGCTGCTGATCGGTTATGAGAGTGTGGATCGCCCTCATAAATCCGGTGCCAATAGCATTTAATCAGGCCATTCCGATTGCGGTAGCCGGGCTAGGCGTCAATCTGCTTAGTGCATTTTTGTTGCGCGACGACCATCAGGGGCGCGACCACTTTGCACGCGAGCATGCACACGTTCATCGAGATCACAATTTGCGCGCCGCCTTTGTGCATGTGATCGCGGACGCTGCAGTTTCAGTCCTTGTCATTGCCGGACTATTTGCTGGTCGGGTATTCGGCTGGGTCTGGATGGACCCTGTCATGGGTTTGGTCGCAACAGTAGTCATACTAAGTTGGTCGTGGACCCTTATTCGTTCGGCAGGCGCGATCCTTCTTGATGTTTGCCCTGACCCCAGCATGGTGCGAATGATTGCAACTCGGCTTGAACAGGGTGGCGATCGAGTGTCCGACCTTCATTTGTGGCGTTTGGGACCTGGACATCTTGCAGCCGTGATTTCGCTAGTGACCCATAACCCGCACGCTCCCGAGCGCTACAAGAGACGGTTGTCAGGTCTTAAGGGCTTGTCTCACGTAACCGTCGAGGTGGTGCCGTGTCCGGGAGAGCGTCATTGAGATGTCCGCTATTGGCACTTCATATCCAGATCCGTCGGCCTCGATGATCCGAGCGTCTTCGACTGCAGCCGATCGGCAACGCGGCGGGCGATCTCTGCCGGCGCCTCGTCGGGCATCGGGAACACCGAACTGACGTTGATCTCGCCAAGCACGTAGCTGTCGGTCCCGTCGGCGCCGGGCGGGCCGAGCATGAAGTCCGCGTCCCAGATCATCGGCAGGTCCGCGCCGCGACATGTCCAGCAAGGAGGTCAGCTGCGGCGTCCACTCGTCTTCCATGAACCGGCGCAGGCGCTGGAAGCGCGGGTCGGCGTTGGAGGTGTAGAGCCGCCGTCCCGCCTCGGCGCGCGCGGCCGGTGCGTCGACCAGTGCCTTGACCTTCTGGTGGCCAAAGCCGGCGCAGCGATCGCCTGCCATGTAGCAGCGCACCACACCTTCGCTCAGGCGCGCCTGGAACGGCTGATCGATCACGCAGCCGTCTTCGAAATACTCGACGCACCGCTCGAGAAACGCGTCCAGCGCCAGCTCCTCCGATGCGTCCTTGGTGGCGTCCAGCACGCGTACCGTCTGGCCGGTTGTGTGGACTTGCCAGCGTCTCGACCTTCCAGACGCCCTGGCCGCCGTTGCCGCGGTTGCGCTTGATCACGCGCGGGCCAGCGGCGAGCCGCGGCAGGCAATTCGGCGCGCATCGCCTCGGGCGTTCGATAGAGGGCCGTGTCGCAGCCCCAGCTCATCGTGCGGGTACGATGGAGCACCTCCTTGGTGCCCATCTTGAGGATCACATCGGGATGGGCGCTCACCCAGACGCCGCGCGCCGCGACCTCGCGCAGCAGGGCGTCGAGATTGGCGCGGTTGCGTCCCTCGTGGATGGGGTTGACCCAGACGAGCACGCCATCAAGCGTGGCGAGCTGTGCGCGCACGGCGTCGAGGACATCGTCCTCGTAGACCACCGGTTCCGCATCGACGCCGACATCGGCGAGCGCCGCGAAGACGGCCTTGAACCGGCTGGTCTCTGGCGTGGCACTGCGGCGCGCCGCTTCATCGCCCCGCCATAGGATAGCGATGCGGCCGAGGCGAGCTGTGGGCTTAGACATGGAAAACGGCTCCGCTTTCATAATCGTGATCCGTCCCGCGTGAGCGCGTCAACGCTTAGCTGGCGCGGCAATGCCTAATTTCTAATGCGCCTGCCCGCCTGGCTTCGCGGCCGCGCCTGCAGCCCGCGCTCACGCTTAAATTGCAGAGCTGTGTGGCATCAAGCTCGGCAAGCGCCCGATAGCTCTTGTGCTTAGCAAACATGGGGCTGTCGCGTGTGAGCCCGATGTCCCGAAGTTGTTCTTCATCAAGATCGGCGAGTGCACGAAAGGTTCGCCGATGGTTTCGCCATTTTACGAAAGCCGTGTGCAATGCAGAGCAAGCCATCTATCGCCCAGAGGACAACGTGGTCCTCCCTCAGCAGGACGGACCGATCTCCATTGTCCACCGAATTGCAACGTTCAGAGTTTGGCGTCGTTAGCTGCATTCTGTGTCGCCGCAGTTGTTGGCGTTGAAGTTACCCGGCCTGACGAAGACATCCGGAAACTTAAATAGTTCTGACATTTGCTTTCTCCCAATCGCCGGCCACACGTTCTGTCGATGAACGACCAGGGCACGTGACGAAGCGCGAGCAGAGCTTGGGCGAAATGCCTTGGGGCGGCCGGGTGCCTGCGATGGACCCGACCTTGCACTAGCGTCCTGAGTTAGGAGGCACGGATTTCTCCATCGCCGCCGTCAGTTTGGGACTTTTGGGGAGGAGACATTCGCCAACAGCCCTCGGCCCGACGAGCGGGCTAGGTGCAGTACTTGGGCGAAATGCCTTGGGTAAGCCGGGCGACTGCGGTCAGGCCCGACCCACAGCAAATGATACCGAAGTCGGCGACTGTCAAGAAGGATCAGAAATCGCCCGAACACATGCGACACTTCAGAAAATACCATTTGTCTGTACGTCAATGTTTCTCACCCAGTTGCTGCGGGCGGGCGTAAAGCCGAAGTAAGAAAGTCGGGCCCTGTGCCTTTGAACTTTACGACCTTCAGCGGGCCTTCTTAGCTTAAAAACTTGCGGGGAAACGCAGGCTCCCCGACGAGACGGAAAAAAACCGTCCGGCGCTGCGCAGCACTCGTTTTCACGAGGCGACTGCGCATGGGTAGAGCGAAAGCGGCAATCTCACATCATTTCAGTCTGTCTGTCGCAAGGCGGGTGGGGAAGCTTGTCGATCAATCACGCGTGGAAACCAGAATGAAGGAGGACTGGCTATGCGAGGTATCATTTTTTTGGCGGCTGCAGTCATCATAGGCACAGGAGCTGAAGCTCAGGAAATCGATTGGAAAAAAATCGACGACGCGCTGGGACGTTCTGCGGCTGTAACCGGCGATGTTCATCGATACGGTTTTCCGCGAACTGATCCTGAGTGTGACGCTGGAAGGCGTGGCCATAAAGCCTGCACTCGCGCTCGGCGGCTGGACGGCATTCAAGCCCGTCCATGGTGGCGCGATGATGATGGGCGATCTGGTTTTGCTTGAAACTGAGATCACTCCTGTGCTGACGGCGGCGATTGAGAATGGACTCGAAATCACCGCCATCCACAATCATGTTTTGCGAGCGAACCCGCCTACGTTCTACATGCACGTCAGCGGCCACGGCGACCCGGTGAAACTCGCGAACGCACTGCACACGACGCTCGCGGCTAAGCAAGACGCCGATGACTGTCCAGTCGCCGCCGCGCCTGATGTCAGCCTCGACAGCCGAACTGCGACCGTATTGTTGGCGTTAAGGGCAAGCCCGTCGGCGGCGTTGGTCAGTTCTGGAATTCTCGGCGAGATCCCCATAACTCAAAGAATAAAATGTCACTCGTGGATCATCCGGCTCGCGCCCAGCGCTCGGTGGTTGCGCCACTGGCGTTAACTTCCAACCAACCGGCAAATGGCAAAGCTGCAGTAACGAAGGAGTTTCGTTGCCACGGCCCCAACAGAAGTCAATCCAGTGATCCGCGCCTTTACGTGCGAATGGCATCGAAGTCACAGCGCTTCACAGCCACACATGCTCGACGAGCAGCCGCGCTTGTTCTTCATGCACTTTTGGGCGAACGACGATGCGGTCAGCTCGCCAAGGGTGTACGAGCCGCTCTTGATAAAATGGCCAACGCGGGTCAGGTAGGCTTCGCAGATTGAAAATAGGCGCCGTAGCAGCCTGAGGAGCGGACGACACGCCGTTTCTCGCGGAATGTCCGCTCTTTAGCGCCTGGCATGGCATCTTCAGCCGCCGCGCGCTGCTAGCGGGCGCGAGATCTGCCCAAACAAGAATCTTGAGAGACGATGAAATGAGTGGGGATTTGCATGACGTTTTCGCGGATCGGTTCTCAGCGTCGTTTGTCGCTTTCTTGCTTATTCGTTGTTGCGATGTAGAAATCCACCGGGCTCGCTGCATCTCCTCAACGCAATGCGGAACTGCCAGAAAGTGCAACAGCCATTGCAATCTCGTTTATGAAAGCAAGCGGGCAAACCGGGTCTGCCGCGACCGCGTGCAAGGACACAGGTTCTGCGTCTGCAAAGCACGCCCGGCCTGAATTGGTCGTCAGGCTCGACTTTCTCTCGCCCGCGGAGAGAAGCAACGCAATCCACTCCGTTGATTTGTGCTGCTCACAGATCGTCAAAATGGCGATCATGATCGGCAACCCGATAAAGGCGCCTGCAATACCCCAGAGAAAGCTCCAGAAAAATACTGCGAGCAGGACGATGAACGGAGACATGGATAAGGCCGCGCCGGCAATTCTCGGCTCAAGATAGCTCCCATGACGAACTGGATGATAGTTCAGGCACACAAACACGGCAAAGCAGACCTGCCAGGATCGCGGTTTGGACGAGTACGAAAAGCGTAGGAAATACGGTTGCAATAAACGGACCGATAAACGGTATGTAATTCAGAACAAAGGCGATCACGCCCCACGCGGTCGCCAGCTCAATGCCGGCGACCAAAGCAAAACTCCACACCACGACGCCTGTCAGATAGGCTCATCGTGGTCCGCACCACCATGTATTTTTGAAATTTCTCAGCGAATCTCTTCGGCACCCACTGCAGAAGCGACCGACCGGAGCGAGCTGTTCAGGTGTTCGACATTCCTTCGCGCGATGATCGACTTCCAGCAGTCCGAGCACAATGAAAGCAAAGGCAATCACGATGAAGGACACGAGGACCGTAGCTCCTGCCGCCGACCTCCCGGATCGCGCCAATGATCCATCCGGATTGTAGCTGTCGGCCACAAGATTGGTGATTGATACGCCGTGGCTATCAAGCCATTCGGTTGCCTGCGCGTAAAGTGTCTGAATGCGGTCGGTATTGTTGATGACCCACTGGAAAACGAGTCCGAATCCCCAGACCACCAAAAAATCAGGATCGCAAGGACGGCGAGAGTCACAACGATCGTGACGACGAGCGCCAGCAGTACCAGGGATTCGCTTTTGAAGCGCGCTTTGAAGCGGCCACGCAATGGCGACGGTGAACAGTGCGAACGTCACCGGCGCCATGATCGCCTGGGAATAGTAAAGGGCGGCGAGAGTAACTATCGACGCTATCAACAAGCAGCAGAAATTCGTACGACGCCATCGTGCTTCATGGACAGGAACTCAGAAGGCGAAGATGGCGACAAAGGAGATGCACATCGTGTGCTCTGCTACAATCGAGACCAAGGATTACCTGTCACCAGCATGAGGAAATTCCACGGTAGGGGTCGTCGTGCGGTACAGCAGCCAAAGACTGAAGGCGAGGACGGCAACTTCAACGAACATTGTGAGGAGGAGGGCCATCAGCCCGGCGATGTCGGCGGCGGACACCCAGCTTGCCGGCCCGCCGCGTCGTCGTCTGAATCACCGGAATTCCCGCCTGGGGTGCGCGAAGAAAATAGATCAAAAGTTGTGCGACTTCGAAAAACATGACGATCATCGAGAAAGGATCCCGACCGTGCTTGCCTTGATGCCGGTCCACACCGTCCCTTGAACCTCGGATTCCTCAGGTCGACGTCCCGGATCAGCAAGACGTACGGCAAGCCTGTGTAGCGGTAGGACCACATCGTGGTGAACGCGAGCACCAAAAGGCCAGCAATCGACAGATATTCGATCAACGGAAAGCCCGCACGCGTACCTGGGCGCGGGATTTCGACCAAAGACAAGCGCGTAGATTGTGAGCGCCAGGGGAATGAGCCCGACCGCTACCTGCATCCAGAAACCAAGCCATCCAAGGCGCGAAAATGCCGCAGAAAGACTGTCATTTGGCGACGGTCTGAAGGCTTTTTGAAATGTGCGAAACACGTCGGAATTTCCTCATACGCATCAGTGCCCGCTATGTTATCGAATAGCGCCGACGAAGTGTCCTTGGCCTTTGGGGCAATCGTTGCCCGCTGCCGGATCGCGGCTAGTTTGTTGGCCACGATCGGGAGGTTGAAGTTGAGCGAGCCGGATCGAAAAGCGAACTCGCAGGTCTTCGCGTCCATGGGTGATACGCGGCGGTCACCCTATTTCTGCTTGCTGCCGTTGTTGTGACGGGTGCGTTGGCATCTCACTCGCGTGATGCGTGGTGGCAGAAATATCTGAGCCTCATCGTAAAGTCGTAAAGCAACCCGCATAGACTTCGTGCAGAATCTGGTTCAAGACGCAGGTGCATTAAGACCAAGCCGCGGCATTGCCTCCAGGTGTTTTCGGTTGGTTGGCCAAGGCAATCTGGATGCTGTGCCAGGTTTTGCTTATCACCTGGTGCGCCCTGGCAATTTACTATTCGAACCTGCCTTGGAGCGGATTGCGTCTTGCTGCGGCGGTTTGCTTTGCCGCTGTCGCGATTTGGGTGGTCTGGATATCGCGCCTGACGCGAAAATCACTGATATTTTTCGCGCTGTGCCTGGGTGTGATTGTGTGGTGGATACTTATTCCGCCCTCGCACGATCGGCCCTGGCGGCCGGATGTTGCGGTTATGCCGCGCGTCGTGGTCGACGGCGATCGCGTGCGCATTACAGGCGTACGGGATTTCGATTACCGCAGCGTGAATGATTTCAACGCTTCATTACGAAGACCGTGAAGTGCAGCTGTCTCACCTGACGGGCCTTGATTTCTTCGTGTCCTACTGGAGTGAAGGACTGGTCGGACACACGTTTCTGAGTTTTATCTTCGACAACGCCCCGCCGCTGAGCATCTCAATCGAGACCCGACCGGAGGTGAGGCGAGGGCTTCAATCCCATTGCGTCTCTCTTCAAGCAGTTCGAGCTGATTTACGTGGTCGGTAACGAACGTGACCTTGTGCGCGTGCGCACCAACTATCGAAAGGAGACGGTTTATCTCTATCGCCTGAACTCGTCTCCGGAACGACGTCCGCCGGCTGCTGTTGATCTACCTTGGAGCGGATCAACGAACTTGCTGATCGCCCGGAATTCTACCATTTGCTGAGCAATAGCTGCACGATCAACATCATTCGTTATGCGAATGCGGCGGGGCGGGCGGGGCGCTTCGACATTCGTCATCTGCTCAACGGACTGATCGACAGCTACCTCTACCATTCAGGCCGGGTTGACACGACGCTCCCGTTTGATGAACTGCGAAGGCGCTCGCTGATCAATGCGGTGGCACAGGCAGCCGACAACGCGCCAGATTTTTCGGAGCGTATTCGTGCTTCATTGCCGACCGTCCGACGCTGAGCGCTCAGCGTGCTCGCCCAGCCTTACGCGATCGTGATGGGTGCTTTGGTGCAGCGCGCACGGACTTTCACCGTAACCTTTGCTATCGTTGTCAAATGATGCCGGGCAGGTCCAGCAACAATCGCGTACTCGTCTTCGTCAGCGTGATGGTCGTATCGATTGTCGGCCTTCTGTTGTTGCCACCGATAACCCAGAATCAGAATTATCATGACTTTGCCGATCAGCGGACGATCCTCAGGCATTCCGCATTTTTGGAACGTTGTATCAAATCTGCCGTTCATTGCAGTCGGCGCGGCCGGGTTGTGGCAATGTCGTCGAGAGCCCGCAATCGCGATACTGTTTCTCAGGATCCTGACGACGGGTTTTGGCTCGGGCTACTATCACCTCGATCCAAATGATCGCACCCTGTTCTGGGATAGATTGCCGATGGCGATCGGCTTCATGGCAATACTTGCGATTGCAATCGAGGAAAGGTTGGACGCGAAAGCGGGAGCTCTTCTGCTTTGGCCGTTGATCGCCGTCGGCGTTGTCAGTCTCTTGCTGTGGCGCTGGACCGGCGATTTGCGGCTGTATGGCTGGGTACAGTTCTTTCCGTGCGTCGCGGTACCGGTGCTCTTTGTTCTCTATTCGCCTAAATTCAGCGGCACATCGTATTGGCTCGTTGCTGCAGCGTTATATGCGTTTGCAAAGTTGTTCGAGTTCTACGACGGAGCGATCTATTCTTTCGGCTCAATTCTAAGCGGACATACTTTGAAGCACCTTGCCGCGGCTGCCTCCTGTTTAGCGATCCTGCGATATTTTCAGACAAGGCAGCCGATCCGGGCTGAAGCTTTGCCCCGGGAAACGATGAGCGAAAAGCACATAGGCCTTGGGTCCAATAGACTGCAGGAATTCCCCAAGACTAGGTTTCTCGATAGTCCGAGTAATTCTGCAGGTTTGGCGGCCTCACGGCCTCCAATTACGGCTGGCAACGTAACAGGGATATGGCGAGATGCTGCGCAGCGCGTTTACGCGGGTGGCCTGCTATCTTGCGTTTTGGATCGTCATTGCGGGGACCGGGACCGTTGACCTGATTGTCGGAGCGCTCGCCGCGATCATCGCGACCTGGGTGAGCTTGCATTTGCTGCCTCCGGCGTCCCGTCGGGTGAGCTTTGCGGCGATGTGCACGTTTGTGCCGGGCTTTCTGTATCAGTCGATTGTCGCCGGCGTCGATGTCGCGTTACGAGCGCTTAATCCGCGATTACCGCTGCAGCCCGGCTTTGTGATCTATCCGATGCGCCTCCCGCCCAGCGCGGCGCAAAGCGCGTTTTGCACGATCACAAGCCTGCTTCCGGGAACCTTGCCGTCCGGAAACGATGAGAAAGGAAATCTCATCGTTCATTGTCTCGACAGATCACAGCCGGTTGTCGAGCAGTTGCAAAGCGAGGAGGCGTTGTTGATGAAGATAATGGGATACGATCGTGACGATCACTAACTTTCTGTTCGCGGCGGCTGCCTTTGTGCTGCTGATGGTGGCGATTGGCCTGGCACAAATCCTTTATGGACCCACAGATGTCGATCGTATTTTGTCGGTTCAACTGATCGGATCTGGTGGAGTTGCAGTGCTGCTTCTGCTGTCGGTGGGCGTGAAGCTCCCACCGATCATGGATGTCGCTCTGATGCTGGGCCTGCTCGCCACCTTCGTGTCGGTTGCTTTCCTGGGCGATGCGGCGGATCTCGTCGAGCGTCTCGACAAGCACGACTGAAGACCGATGAGGCTCACGCTCGACATTATTACCGTTGTGCTGGTATCGGCCGGCGGATTCTTTTCATGGCGGGCACGATCGGGCTGCTCCGCTTTCCAGATACGCTCACGCGCCTTCATGCCCTGACGAAGGTCGACAATCTAGGCCTCGGTCTGATTGTCTTCGGACTTTTGCCGCAAGTCGAGAGTCGGCTCGACGTATTCAAGCTGATCGCCATCTGGCTGCTTGTTCAAATGTCAGGCGCAATCGTTTCGCAACTTATTGCGCAAGCGACGCGGCGCTCAGGACGCCAGACATGACCCTGGTTTTCGCTTGTGAAGTTGTGCTTGCAGGGCTGCTTGTAGCGATCGCGACCTGGACAATCGTCGCTCGAACCGCGTTTGCCGCGATCGTTGTATTCATGGTCTATGGATTGTTGCTTGCGATCGTCTGGGTGGCTCTTTCCGCAGTCGACGTGGCATTAACCGAGGCCGCAATCGGTGGCGGTGTGACTAGCATTGTGCTGTTAGGCGCTGCATCGCGGCTGCGGGGATCGAAGGCCGCAATCCCGAGTGTCAGCTTTCCGTTCAAAATCACGGCGGGCGTGCTCTGTGCGGTCGTATCGGCTGGTTTGGCTACGGTCGTTTTTTCTCCCGGATGTTGCGCCAACGCTCGCGCCGGTGGCTAAAGAGAATCTGGCGGAGAGCGGTCTTGGCAATCCGGTGGCGGCCGTTCTTTTCGTTTTTCGCGCGCTCGATACATTGCTGGAGAAAGTTGTCCTGTTGCTGGCTCTGGTCGGCGTTTGGTCGTTGGCCTCGGATAGCGCGTGGGGAGGGGTGCCGGCACTCCGCGTTTACGCGAGCCCTAGCCGAATTCTTGTGTTCCTGGATCAGATCCTGCCGCCGATCGGAATCATGATCGGCATCTACCATGTTCTGGGCGGGCGCGAACCAGCCGGGCGGGGCTTTCCAGGGCGGTACAATTCTCGCCGCCATGTGGCTCTGACAATGATCGGCACGATTGCAAGATGTGCCTTCGATCAGCGCGCGATGGCTACGGCTGCTTCTGGTTGGCGGACCGATGGCCTTTCTCGCGGTGGGTCTTGCAGGCTTCTTCGTTGCCGACTCGTTCCCGCCTATCCGCCCGGCATCTCAAGCCGTTGATCATCGTCGTTGAGGCGACACTGACGCTCTCCATCGGCGTCACGCTGGCTTTGTTGGTGGCAGGTCCGCCGGAAAGGCTGCCTCAACAATGAACTCAGCCGCGCTCTTTGGCTACTGCGGAGCCGTTCTGGTGGGGCTCGGGTTGTACGGCCTTATCACACGTCCCGAGGTCCTAAGAAAAATTCTTGCCTTCAACGTTCTCGGCTCCGGCGTGTTTCTGCTGTTCGGCGTTTTTGCCCGCAGGGGCGCGGCGGCCGGCCTTGGAGCCGATCCGGTTCCGCAAGCGCTGGTGATAACCGGCATTGTCGTTGCGTTTTCGGCAACGGCTCTGGCTGTCGCGCTGTTAGTTCGGCTGAACAAGGAAACAGGTCAGGTCATCATCACCTCTGACGATCCCGAAGAGTCCGGCAAGCAAGGCGCTCCTCCCATGATGCCGGACGCGACGCCGTCCTATCGATGCCACAACCGCAGACGGATATCTGTTAGTCTTGGCCATCGTCCTGCCAGTTGTGGGCATCCTGCTGTCGCTGGCGCTCGGTGGAAAAATTTATCGAGCGCATAACGCTGGCCCTTTTGCTCGTAGGGCTTTGCGTGGCGATCGCAATTTTTGCAGCGGTGCTGCGAAGCGATCAATTGCTATGTCTACATTGTCGGCAATTGGCAGCCGCCCTCGGGACTGCGCTGCGCGCTGATGGGATTTCGGCGGCGATGATATTGACGATAGCCGTGATCGTTTGCGCCATCGCGCTCTATGCCCGCAGCGAGTTTGGCCAACAGAACGGGAAGGTCACGCGCGCTTCTTACGCGTTCTGGACTTTGCTGCTGGGCATTTGGAGCGGGCTGAACGCAGTGGCGCTCGGCGCCGACCTGTTCAAGCTCCTATGTTGCGCTGGAATTGCTGACCTTTGCGGCGGTGCCGCTTGTCTGCGTGAAAGGCTATCGAGGAAACGATCAAGGCGGCCCTGCGCTACATGCTTTTCGCGCTGATCGGCTCGGTACTTTATTTGCTGGGCACTGCGCTGATCTATGGGCGCGTACGGCACGCTCGACATTGCCCTGCTCGCCGATCGGGTCCGCCCGAGCCGGTTGCGTGGACAGCGGCCGCGCTCATGACAATCGGGGTTGCTGGCAAAGACAGCGCTCTTTCCGTTGCATCTGTGGTTGCCGCCCGCCCATGCCGGCGCGCCGGCGCCCGGCAGCGCCGTGCTGTCGGCGTTGGTCGTGAAGGGATCATTTATCCTGATCGTCCGGATTTGGTTCGACGCCATGCCCGAGCCTTTGACTTTCACGGCCGCCCAATTGCTCGCGACATTGGGCGCCGGGGCGATTCTGTTTGGAAGCGTGCTCGCGCTGCGTCAAGCCACGCCTGAAATTGCTCATTGCTTATTCGACCATCGCGCAGATCGGCTATCTGTTTTTCATTTTTCCGCTCGCCGCCGGCGATCCGGCGAGACGAACCTGGCGCGAGCATTGCGTGGACCGGCGGGTGGCTCCAGTTGTTCTCTCACGCTTCTGCGAAGACGGCGATGTTCATGGCGGCGGGGCTCATTGCCGAAGCGCTCGGGCACGACCGGATCGCTGAACTCGGCGGCATCGGCCGCGCGCTTCCCATGACCGTTATTCGCCTTCGGCCTGGCCGGGCCTGTCGTTGATGGGAGTGCCGCCGAGCGGCGGCTTTGTGGCGAAGTGGATGCTGCTGTCGGCGACGGTCATGGAAGGGCAGTGGTGGTGGGCCGTCGGTCATGCTCGCAGGTGGGCTGCTCGCGGGCGCGTATACGTGTTCATGGTGCTTGGCAAGGCACTCAGCAAAAATGGAGCGCTGACGCTGCGCGCACCAATAGCGCGGCATCGTCGAGAGTCATTGTGCTGGCAGTCGCGCTCTGTGCGGTGTCTTGCTCGGCCTCGTGCCATTGCAACCTTCAGATTTTCTGGCGATTGGCCGGCCCTGATGCAAATGCACGGCTTTGCAATGAGGTGTACACGATGCAGCATGTAGGTTGGGTGGTCAGATGAACGCGGGCACGTTGCTTGTCGATTGCGCTCGCGACCCGCTCGCAATGCTGTGCTGCTTGCCTGTCGAAACAGGTTGCGCATGCCGCATGCCATCTGCTGCTCGTTCTCGCGCCGCTGCCGGCGCTCGCCGCGGCGTGGTTTTGAAGCTGACGGTTCGACGCGTTGTCTTTCCGCCAGCGCTGCTCGGATTGACGTTCGAACTCGACACGCCCGGCGCAATGCTGCTCGGTGCCGGCCGCTGCTGCTTTGGGCAACAGCCGGCGCCTACGCCGGGAATTACTCTGCGCGAGCAAGCCGAACCGCCGGACGCTTCGCCGTCTGGTGGCTGATGACGCTGACCGGCAACCTCGGCGCTTTCCTCGTGCCGATCTGGTCGGCTTCTATCTCTGTTTTCACGCATCGCAAGTCTTGCCGCCTATGGCCTCGTCGCATTTGACGGCAACTGCGTGAGGCAAAGCGCGCGGCCAGCTATCTACGTCGGGCTGGCCGTTCTCGGTGAAGCCCTGCTCCTGATGGCCTTCGTGCTTATGGCGGCGGAGCGTTCCGAAGCGGTAGCTTGCTTATCGGCGATGCGGTCGATTCTTCTGGCGACAGTCGCCATGGCGCGACTATGCGATGGCTTTCCTCATATTGGCCTTCGGGCTGAAGATCGGGCTCTTCCCGTTTCATGTCTGGATGCCGCTGACCTATTCGGCCGCACCGATTGCGGCAGCGGCGGTTCTCAGCGGATCGGCAGTCAAGGTGGGAGTGATTGGATTGATCCGCTTTCTGCCCTTCGATTCAGCGATGCCCGGGTGGGGTGACGCTATTGGTCAATCGCCGGAGTGTTCTCGGCGTATTACGGCGTTCGTCATCGGAATTACGCAAGCCAATCCAAAGACGGTCCTGGCTTATTCCAGCGTCAGTCAGATGGGACTGCTCGCGGCTGCGCTCGGGATGGGGCTTGTCTGCCGGCGAGGAAAGTGCCGTCGTTGGTGGCGGCTTTCTCAGCGATCGTTTCACGTTTTGGTCAAAAGGTGGTCTGTTCCTGGCTATCGGTGCTAGTTGCTTCGACGAGGCGTAGCGTCTGGTTGGTCCTGGTACCGGCGACAGTACTGGCGCTTGGCCTTGGCGGCCTTCCGTTGACCGGCGGCGCGCTGGCGAAATTGGCGATGAAGCCTGTGCATCGGGCGACGGAGATCGTGGGCGTGCTCGCCACGCTTTCAGCCATCGGCAGCACGCTTCTGATGCTGCACTTTCTGCGACGGATGTGGAGTGGCTCCCAACGGCCGGAAATCGCAGAAGGTTCGGCTTTGGTGTGGCCCTGGCTCGCGACCGCGCTTGCGGCGGCCGTCTTGCCCTGGATGCTGTATTCCTCTGTTACGAACGACTCATTGCGTAGCGCGCTCGCCCCTGCAGAGATTTGGGAAGCACTCTGGCCGGTTTTGCTGGGCGCCCTCGCAAGAGCCTGGCGCTCTGGCGTTGGGGACCGTGTCCTTCCGCGCATGCCCGGCGGGGGATTTGCTCTGCAGCTGACAAGGGGCTTGTGCGTGTCTGGCCAGTGCCTCGGGTGCGGCGATGGAAAAGATTGACGAACATCTGCGCGAATGGCCGTTGGCCGGCGCGATGCTTTTGGGGCTGGCCATCGTTTCTCAGCGTCAGTACATTTCTCGGGCGCTGAAAGGGCCGTTGGCCTGCGTTGTTCGGGTTGCGAATGGGCGGTTGCCATGCTCTTCGCGTTCGGGAATTGCGTCAGCCGGTTCGCGGCTAGAAGCGATCCGAGCATCGAGCCCAGGATGATAACGACGACCACAGGGCGACAATCGGCCCGGCGATGTTTGCCATCACAATGTCGAAGTAACTCTTGCGATGCGTCGATCCACAGACCGCAAGGAGCGTCACGACAGCGCCATTGTGCGGCAAGCTGTCGAGGGTGCCGGAACCGATGACGGCAATGCGATGCATGAGCGCCGGATCGATTCCTGTGTCGACGGCGAGCTGCAGGTATGTCTGCGCCAAGCGCATCGAGAGCGATGGTCAATCCACCTGAGGCCGAACCGGTCAGGGCGGCGAGAGGACATTCGTGGCGATGGCAAGCGAAACAAGCGGCCCGCCTGAGATTGACAGCACCCACTCACGCACCATTGCGAAAGCAGGGGGTGCGGCAACGACGGCGCCAAACCCGACCAGGCTCGCTACGGCGAATATAGGCAACACCGAAGCATTGGCGCCTGCATCCATGCTGGCCCGCAGAGCGGGGAGACGCCGCCAGTTGAAAATGATGAGCGTGAGGCTGGCGGTGGCGAGCGCAACGGCAACGGACCAGACGCCGGGCGACGCCCGCGAGCGACGTGCTGCCCCCAGCGCTCTTCAGCCAGGAATGAGAAATCAAGACGCGGCAGGATCAGGAATGACATCAGCAGTTGACGCCCACAACGACTAAAAGCGGAAGCATTGCCGATGCCAACCGACGGCGTCGCATCATCGCTGCGCTTTCCACGAGATATCTCTGCCGGGATCGAACTCATGCGCGGGCTGTTGCGCGTTCGCGAATGAGCTCGTCGTGCGGCGACACGCCTTGGCGGCGACATCGGTCTCTCCCAAAACCCTCGCCGGACTTCGCGTGCCGAGGATTCAGCGCGCCCAAGCCACCACAATCCGAACGCCAACATGATTGCCGACGCAATGATTCCCAATCCAGGCGCTGCAAATGGCGTGGTTCCAAAGAGGGCATCCGGAATCGTGTTCTGAATCGCGGCGCGTTCCGGGCATTGCCGACATGGTGAATGTCGACGTCCCGAGAGCGATCGCTGCGGGCATCAGCCGCTGCGGGATGTTGGCACGCCCGAAATAATTCCCGCGCCATCGGGCGCCAGGACAAGAAAGCGACGAAGAGGCTTACGCCGCCGTAGGTGACCAGCGCGCCCGCCAGCACGACGGCACAGGATCGCCGCGCCGGTGACCGAATGTTCTCGCGCTCATGAAACTGGCGATCGATCTGCGACCGACCCGCTGTCGTCCATGAGCTTTCCGAACAGCGCGCCGAGGATAAATATCGGGAAGAATTGCGCGATAAACCTGCGCGGCGCTGCCCATGAAGGTCTGCGTCCAGTGGGCGAGCAGGGGTTCACCCGCGGTGGCGCAGCGCCAGCAACGCGACAGCCGGCGCGAGGAGAAGCACGCTCCAGCCGCGGAAAGAGAGCCGATATCAGCCAGGGCGAGGGAAACGAGGATTCCAACAAGGCCCATGGCATCAAATCTGCTCCAAGCAGGACGTCCAGGTCGATTGAGGAACGCTTGCCGAGTATTCTTCTCGCATTGGCCTCCAGAAAGGCCTCCGCGGAACGCCGACGCTTCATCGCGCAACATGGCATAGAAAATCCCACTCGGCGTTTAATTTGGAAGAGGCTCCGAAGCGTGGCAAGGACTGGACTTTGCGATAAGATGGATGCGCATGTGAGCCCACTGCGCTCCTTCACTGCTTCCCGGATCCGCGACTTTCCGCAACAGCGCGATCATTCGCAACTCCTTCAAGTAGTGCGGAGTTGAATGAGACCTCGTTCAATCGATCCGAGGATGTCGCGCGCAGAACGGGGCGTCCCTGGGCGTTCAACGGGATTAACCGCGACAAGGAGCGTGTCTTGCGATTTGCACTCGCGGATGAGCGGGGTAATTGTCGGATTGCCGGTGTAGCCGCCATCCCAGTAGGCCTCTCGCCTTCTATTTCGATCGCCTGGAACACCGTCGGCAGGCAGGCAGAAGCGAGGAGCACCTCAGGCGTAATCTCCGCGTTGCGGAACACGCGGCCGCGGCCCGTTCGAACGTTGGTGGCGGTTACAAACAGACCGGATCGGGCGCGCGCGACCTGACCAAAAGTCGACACACTTCGGCGAGAATGTCGCGCAGGGGATTGGCGCCTTGCTGGCCGAAATCGTAGAGGCGAGAACACACGACTCGGCCAGGTCAAAGGCCAGGTAGAACGGCGACGTATCCAATGTCCACCGGCCCAGCAGAACATCCAGCGGACTGCGTCCGGAGGGGACTAAATCGTGCGGAGTGCGAAACACTTTTCCAGAAGGCGTCGAGCGCAGACCTGGCGCCCTTCGGGGCCGCCCGCCGCATACCCGGCGACCAGCACGGCGCCGTTCATCGCTCCGGCGGAAGTTCCCGGATATTCCATCGATGCGCAGCCACGGGCTCCTCCAGGAGGCGATCCAGCACGCCCCAGGTGAACGCCCCGTGAGACCCGCCGCCCTGCAAGCGCAAGATCTACGAGCACTTCGGTCGCGATCGGATTTCGTTCTTTCCTTGGTCGCCATGGCACCTCGCATATCCAACGTCGGCATCGGCCGATCAGAGCGGGCGAGCGTTGAGTCAGCTGACGGTCGCCGGCTTTCGATCGGAAGTGGATCGCTTCCGCCGAACCAGGTCACGTATAACGTCGGCAGGAACACCAACGTCAGGATTGTCCCAACCAGGCAGGCCTCCCATGATCGCGAAGGCCATCGGTCCCCAAAACACCGTCGGCGCGATCGGGATCATGCCGAGAACCGTCGAGATCGCCGTCAGCATGATCGGGCGGAAGCGGGTGCTGCTGGCGTCGATCGCGGCTTGCCAGACATCCTTGCCCTGCGCCCTGTTCGGCTTCGATCTGGCCGATCAGGATCACGGCATTCTTGGTGATCATGCCGAGCAGCGCCAGAATGCCGAGGATGGCGACGAACCCGAGCGGCTTGCCGGACAGCAGCAGCGCCGCGACGACGCCGATCAGTCCGAGCGGCCCGACGCTGAGGACCAGGAACAGAGCGCTGGAAGCTGCGCAGCTGGACCATCAGGACGGTGAGCATGATGAGCAGCATCGCCGGCACGACGGCGATCACGGAGGCTTGCGACTTCGCGCTCTCCTCGACCGTGCCGCCGACGGCGATCTGGTAGGATCGCGGCAGAGTTCTTGCCCAAGCTATCGACTGGACGGCGACAGCGCGTCGACGACCGTCTCCGGCAAGCGTTCCCGGCGTGACGTCGGCCTGCACCGTCAGGGTCGGAACCCGGTCGCGTCGCCAGATCAGCGGGTAGTCCTGCGCATACTCGAAGGTCGCGAACTGGCTGAGCGGCACCGTGCGCCCGCTCGGCAGCGGAACCTGCAGGGTGCGCAGCGTCGTCGAGCGAGACGCGCTGCTCGTCGGTCGCGCGCACGACGACGTCGACGAGGTAGATGTCGTCGCGGACCTGGGTGATGGCGCTGCCCGATATCACCGTGTTGAGCACGCTCGCCAGCGCCTGCGAGCTCAGCCCCAGCAGGCGCGCCTCGTTCTGGTCGATGCGGATGCGCACCTGCCGGGCCGGCTCGATCCAGTCGAAATTGACGTGCACGGCCTGCGTATTGTTGGCGACGATCTGGGCGAGCTTGAGGGCGATCTCGCGCACCTGCGCCGCGTCCGGACCGCTGACGCGATACTGCATCGGCCATCCGACCGGCGGTCCGAGCTCCAGCGGGTAGACGCGGCCGACGACGCTCGGAAAATCGTTGGCCAGAGACTTTCTCGAGCTTGACCCGGAGCCGCTCGCGCGCCGCAACGTCCTTGGCGACGATCACCGCCTGGGCGAAGAAGTCGTTCGGCAGCTGGACGTTGAGGGGCAGATAGAAGCGGATGGCGCCGCGACCCACATAGGTGCTCCAGCGCGCGACATCCGGATCGTCCTCGAGGACGGCATCGAAGCGGCGGGCCACGGTCTCGCTGGCAAAGATCGAGGCATTCTGCGGCAGGCTGAGGTCGACGAGCAGCTCGGGCCGGTCGGACGACGGGAAAGAACTGCCGCGGAATGAGCGGAAGCGCGAATAGCGGAAGCGACGAACAGCGCCAAGCGTGAGCGGCGATCGTCAGCCACTTTGCCCGTATGCGCCCAGGTGAGGAAGGCCGCGATAGGCACTGAAATACCCGGCCGGGCTCGGCTGACTTGTCGGTCGTCTGGGGCGGCGTGAGAATGGCGACGCCCAGCAGCGGCGCGAAGATGACGGCGACGAACCAGGACACGATGAGCGCGATGCGCGACGACGGCAAAGAGCGAGAACGTGTATTCGCCCGCGGAGCTGGCCGCAAAGCCGACCGGGACGAAGCCGGCGATCGTCACCAGCGTGCCCGGCGAGCATGGCGAACGCGTAGGTGCGGAAGCGCGAATGTCGCAGCCTGCACCTTGTCGTCGCCCTGCGCCAGCCGGGTGAGCATGGCGTCCGTGGTCGTCATGGCATCGTCGACCAGCAGACGCGAGCGCGATGATGAGCGCGCCCAGCGATATGCGCTGCATGTCGATGCCCGACAATCTGCATGACCGAGAAGACGACCGACGAGCGTCAAGCGGAATGGCCAGGCGATCACGAGGCCAGGGCGGACACCGAGGCTGATGAAGCTCGCCGCCAGAATGATCGCGACCGCCTGCCACAGCGACGTCATGAACTCGGAAATGGCGCTCTCGACCGTCACCGCCTGATCGGCGACGAGCTTCGGCTCGATGCCGACCGGCAGATCCGCGGTGATCTCGGCCATCGCCTGCTGGATGTTCCTGCCCAGCGCCAGGATGTCGCCGCCGTCGCGCATGGCGATCGCAAGGCCGATGGCCGGCTTGCCGTTGACGCGAAACAGCGGCTGCGGCGGATCGGCAATAGCCGCGCCGGACCTGCGCGATGTCGCTGAGGCGGAGCATGCGTCCGCCGACGGCGAAGTTGACGTTCGAGACATCCTGCTCGGACCGAAACGCGCCCGACACGCGAAGCGACAGCGTCTCGTATGCCGGTCTGGATCGTGCCGGCCGGTTGCACGACGTTCTGCGCCTGCAGCGCCGCGATCAAGAGCCGAGCGATCGATGCCCGAGGCTGGCCAGCTCCTGCATCGAGAACTCGACGAAGATCTTCTCGTCCTGCGCGCCCAGGATCTCGATCTTCGAGACGTCGCGCACGTTGCAGCAGCTTCGAGCGGATGTCCTCGACGTAGTCGCGAAGCTCGCGATGCGTGAACCCGTCGGCCGTGAAGCCGTAGATGATCCCGAACGTGTCGCCGAACTCGTCGTTGAAGCCCGGCCCGACGACGCCCGCCGGCAAGGTGTGCCGGATATCGCCGATGCTCTTGCGGACATGATACCAGATGTCGGGAATTTCCCTGGCGGTGGCGCTGCCCTGCAGATTGACGAAGATCGGTCGTGACGCCGGCGCGCGTGAAGCTGCGCAGGAAGTCGAGCTTCGGCGTTTCCTGCAGCGTGCGCTCGAGCCGCTCGGTGACCTGCTTGAGCGTGTCCTCGACGGTGGCGCCCGGGCCAGGCGGCCTGCACCACCATCGTCTTGATGACGAAGGAAGGGTCCTCGTTGCGGCCGAGTCCGCGAAGGCAGAAGAGTCCGCCGACCACCGCGACGATCATCAGGTAGACGGTGAGCGAGCGGTGCTTGAGCGCCCATTCCGAAAGATTGAAGCCCGATCATTGGCTCCGACCCGAGCAGGCGGACCTTCTGGCCCGGGTGCAGGGCCTGCACGCCCGCGGTGACGATCACGATCTCGCCGGTCATCGAGCCCGCCGGAGACGGCGACCATGCGCTGGGTCGTAGCGCAGCACGTCGACATTGCGGATCGAGACCGTGCGGTTCGACGGATCGACGATCCAGACGGCGGGCTGGCTGATTGAACTTTGGTCAACGCCGTTGCCGGGATCTCGATACGTGGCCCGGACCTCGCCTCTCCATGCGTCCGGTCACTGTCGCGCCGAGTCGCATTGCTGGCGGAGGATCGTTCAAGCCGACCTTGACCTCGAAGGTGCGTGTCACTGGGTCGGCCTGAGGCGCGACTTCACGGACGCGACCGCGCGCGCGTTACCGATGGGTCGTCCGTGAGGTTCACGGTGATCGCGGGGATCGCTTGGCGCCGTGCGGATAACTTGCGCCGGCACATCGAAGACGGCGTCGCGTCCATCCTTGCGGGCAACGCTTGACAATCATCTGCCCGGCCTGAACGACCTCACCCGTCGCGGGGCCCACCGCGGTCACGACGCCGGGCGCGTCAGCCTTGAGTTCGGTGAAACTCACCAGATCGTGCGCGGTTTTCATCTGCGCTTCGGCGGCATCGACCTGCGATTGAGCGGTCTGCAGCGCCTGCTTTGCCTGATCGTGGTTGGCGCGCGTGGTCCAGCCCTGCTTGAGCAGCGTATCCTGGCGCTCGAAATGATTGCGCGCCTGCGTCAGCTGACCTTGTGAGGCCGACGAGATTGGCTTGCGCCGCGCGCAAGGCATTGCGCTCGTTCTGCGATTCCAGGCGCGCCGACGACCTGTCCGGCCTCGATGCCGATCCCCGAGCTTGCGATCGTTTTCGAGCACGCGGCCGGAGATGCGGAACGCAAGCGCGACTTCGTCCTCCGCTTCGATGCGGCCGGTCAGGGTGACCGTGAGTGCCGGCTGCGCGCTGTTCAATCGTTACGGTACGCACAGGACGAGGCTGTGGCGTCGTGCTGTCTACCTCTGGTGAACATCCCGATAGCACCACAAGCGCCCCGAGCAATATCAGTGATGGCGCTCCGGCGTGCATCGCGCGCCCCGCCGCGCTTGCATCGGTCAATGCACGTAGCCATGATCAAAATCTTCCTTTGGTTGATCGATCAGCAACGGCAACTACCGCCCCCACAGAAGGCACCTGCGAGGATCCAGATCGATATGCCTGGCGCGCACTTTAATGCAGTCGCTGGCGGTGCACCTATTGGACCTCCAGTCCCATCGTGCGACGCTGATCAAAGCAGGTGCAATTGCCTGCAATCATTAAAAAAGTTCGGACGACATCAATCCGATCGGAGAGGTCTCTCGTTGGCCTTCAGTCCACTAGGCGGCAACGAGGGAGCCCTATACCGGAGTGAGTTTGGGGCAGGAGAACGAGCCTAGCCGGTTTGTGAGGGTGTCAATGAACAAGCAAATTTCTGCGCAGACAGAGCCCGACCGCCCCTATGTTTCGACCGGTCATTTGCCGGCTTCCGACCTTGTCGAAACGCTGGTGGCCGAAGCCCATGCCAAATACAAAATCCAATACCGAAGGTAAGAATTCGCAGGTTTATCCTGCATTGGCGAGAGTGCCCTCCTTGTTCGGGATCTGCGTGGTTGAAACGAACTATCGCTGAGTTTCCCCGGCTCCGTATCATCAACAGGTGGCGTTCGCGTCAAAATCGTTGACCCAGCAACATCGGCAGTCAGTTCAACAGCAGACTTTTTCTTGCCCGCAAATTGGGTGGAGAAAATCAAGGTAAGAGCTGGGCAGCGAGCATCACTCATCAGCAATGACGCCGGGACGCCATCTGTCTCGATCGTCGAACTCACCAAATAACTTTCAACACAAGGAATATTTAAATGAAGAAGCAGGGTTGGCAGCGTGGCGACAAAGCGCCGGGCGACGACACTGGTGTTAAAACTCACGCGAGCCCACACCGGAAAGTATTTCGGACAAGGGGCAAATACAAAGAAGTCCGGTGCAAACTTGAAGACCGGGATTATCCGGTGAGTGGCCATCGCAAGGGATTTAGCTGACGGGTTGCGGGCAAATGTCTGCTTTGGGGTAAAGCATGAGATGTCGCAGCGACCACCCCGGTTTTTCTCCTTTAACCGTGACGCAGACGAGCGACGTGCGCGACCACATCATTCGTGTTGGCCTCAATTATAAATTCTACCAATCGCCTCCGGCGCGAAGAAAACAAGGACTTCGGGAAACCCCGGGGTCCTTATTTATTCCCTAGTGCCGTCCAAATTAGCCAGCGCGCCAAATCCTTCATCGCCTGTTCGCGCGTCGCCGCATAGGCGCGAGCGTCAGTTGCGATTACTCCGCGCGCCGTGATCGTCCAGAACCACGGATGCCCAGGCGGGGCGTGCTGACTAAACATGATGCGGCCGACGACGCGACGCCCTCGCGGACTATACAATCGTTTTTGTCGCCCAAACCAAAATAACGTTTAGTTGGCGCTAGGGTCAGAGACATCGCTATTGCTCAACAAAATACCACTCAATACCCCATACCAAAGCGCAAACGATGATTACGATGATCAGGGCGACAACGGTGCCGCGATAATTTGGATTCTCCTGCACGACTAACAGTCCACGTTTTGACCGCTGGATTCAATGCTCTTCGCCAAAAGTGCCGCAGTGGCGGCGAGTTGAGAAGTACCAACACGAAAACTGCGTCGACCGTAAAAGAGTGCCGGCGGCAGTCGCCATCGCGAGCAGTATGAAATTGAGCGCAATGAATCCCGCTATGACGTATTCGGGGTGCTGGTCCATCAGCGAGGTGCGTAGCCCAGCGCAGTTCTCTAATATGGCCGGATAAAGTCGCGCGGCAATTCGCGCAAGCACACTTGAGAGGCGGAAGCACCACCGCGCCAGCTCGCAGAAGAGGCTGCCTTAGGAAACGCCGTTTGGATGGCGCTCTGTTTACTTGGCTATCGACTCTGACGCTCCCCAGTGTTTGAGACGGTGGTGGGGGCCGCCGTTTTTCACCATCCGGCGGCCCTTTTTAGCCCAACAAGAGTAGCGGCGTTTTACAGTACCCTCGCCAAATCCTGGCACCGTACACCGCACGGAGAGAACAAACTAATCCGGCCATTGTCGTTAATTAGTCGCCATCGTCGTCGTCTGGGAAAATGTCGAAGTGGCTTTCGATAACGAGCCCAGCGATCAGGATGGCGATGCTGGCGATACCGAGAATTGTGGCCTTGCGTTTGTTTCCGTCCTGCTCCGCTTTTGTCGCTGCCCTGTAGCAAGCAAAACATCCTCCACCGAACACGAGGATGAAGGCCATTCCGGCCCAAAACTCCGTGGTCGCCATCGCTTGAACAAGAATCTTGACGCCACTCACTTCATTCATATTCCTCTATTTTATGTGCCAGAAAATACTGTCCACTATGACGTCAACGTACCACGTCTTTGCGGGCTTGGGCGGCCTAGGCCATAGCCGCCGTCGCGGGGCATAGCGACGATTATCGAGAAGCGCAGCTGCCGAAACGTGTACTTAGCTCAGAGCCCCAAACGGGGCTCTTTTAGTTCAAGGTCCCTAGATGCCCAAGAGTCCCCAAGGAATGCGGGCAACACACTGGCCGAGGCCGATGGAACCGAGCGCGAGATCATGGCGCGGCTTGCGCCATAGAGCCCGCAGATGGCGGCGCATTACACCAAGCGTGCAAGCCAGAAGAAGTTGGCACGATCAGCGGTCGAGAAAATCGAAAGAGCAAAGATTGCTCGCGGCTGACTCAGAATCGCGTGAAGTGGCAAACCTGAGAACGAAACAGGGTTAGACCAGTGGCAACCCCATTGATTTAATTACTGTTTAAGACTGACGTAAGAAATCGGCACTAACGTGCCGATATGCGTATACGGGGAGAGGACGGGAAGGAAATGCCAAAGACCGTCCTGATCGTGGAAGACAATGAGCTGAACATGAAGCTCTTCCACGACTCTGCTCGAAGCCCACGGTTATCAGACTGTCGGTACACGCAACGGTATCGAGGCGCTCGATCTTGCGCGCAAGCACCGGCCAGACCTCATTTTGATGGACATCCAGTTGCCGGAAGTCTCCGGCCTGGAAGTGACCAAATGGCTCAAGGACGATCCCGACCTCAAGGCGATCCCGGTGGTGGCCATTACCGCATTTGCCATGAAGGGCGACGAAGAGCGCATCCGCGAGGGTGGCTGTGAAGCCTATCTGTCGAAGCCGATCTCGGTCGGGAAGTTCATCGAAACGATTCGCCAATTCCTGGGTTCAGGCTGAACTGATCCGCAGGCCACCGAAAATTTTCCAAGTTATTCCAGTGCGTTAATAACGCATTTGGCTTGAACCAGCCGGGTGGTCTAGCCTCAGCAACGAAGTCTTGAGTCGCCGCGAGCATTCGTGGGCGCGGCTCGGACGTGCGCAATACCCTACGGTGTCAGGTCCGCCGCATCTCCTGGGTCCGTGGGGTTCGGCCGGCCCGGGAGTGGTGCGAGTGGCCTCATCATGTCGCCGCTTCCGGCCGGCCACCAATCTACGCGGTCGTTCACCCTAGGGCCGAACGATCGTCCAACCTTTTTCACCGAGTTCGATCAACGTGACCACGCCGGCTTTGACGCGCTCGGCGTTTTCTACGAGCGCCGGCTCTTTCCCTGTCTTGCGGGTCATCGAGTCCAGGGTGTTCTCGCACGCCATGAAAGAAACATTGGGCATGCTTTCCTTGAAGGACTTGAGCCGCGGCTTCACCGGTGAAGTGTCGACAAGCAGCATGTTGAGTCCGGCGTTGAAGGCGACGATCTGGATGTCGACCTCTTCGCCTTTGTCGGAATAATACTTCGAAACGTTCGCGGCGACGTTGAGCACCGCGTTCATCTTGTCCGGATCGTTGTCGCTGATCTGCAGCGCGAGCTTGTGCTTTTCGCCGGCGTTAGCTTGCGCGAATGCGAGCGGCAACAATAGCAGGGCGGCGAAAAGCGTGCGAAGCATGCCTGGATGCCCCGCGACCTATTTGATCTTGGATTCCGAATATTCGACGTGCTTCTTCGCAATCGGATCGTACTTTTTCTTCTTCATTTTGTCGGTCTGCGTGCGCGAGTTCTTCCGCGTCACGTAGTAGTGACCGGTCCCTGCGCTGGAAACCAGTTTGATCTTCGAGACTGATGGCTTTGGCCATGGATTTTCCTCTAACACCTTAAGCGTGATCACGGGGCGTCTTGGCGCGGAAACTAGCGCCGAAGCGGCAAATGTCAAGAAATGCCCGATTTGCAGCGTTTACAGCAGTTCCCGGAAGAATTGCTTTTCGACCATGAAGTAAAAGGGCACCGGCAGGCCATGCCCCATGCCGGCTTCCACGCGGGCCAGCAGCTCTTCCGAGCACGATCCCGGTAATTGTCGGCATGTCGAGATGAGTTGCTTCCTCGATCGGCACCCAGGTCAGTTCGACGAGTTCGGAATCCGGGCCCCACCACACCCTCAATGGTATGGGCTATCGCCGAGGCGTCGGCGGTCAAGAAGCGCGTGTCGAAGCGGCCGCGGGCGGCGCGGGGGCGTAACGGCGCGGGCGATGAAGTGAATTTGACCGAGATCGGGGTGCACATTGGCTTTGGCAAACTCGGTCCAGATCTCGCCGGGCGTGTCCGGCGGACGATCACGTTTCACGCCGAGCAATAGCCCGGTCTCTTCGGCAGTCTCGCGCACCGCGGCGAGCGCGAAGGCGCGCGCAAAATCGGGACTCGGTTTCGTTGACGCGCTCCAGCAGTTTTTCTGCGCCTCAGGATGCAACTCGCTCACTGGCCGGCATCAGCCGGTCCAGAGCTTCGATGCGACCGCCGGGAAAGACAAACTTGCCGGGCATGAACTTGTGGCCGGCGTGACGGCGGCCGAGGAGAACTTTCGGCTTTGCGCCGGAGCGGTCGATCAACATCAGCGTCGCGGCATCGCGCGGTTCGCTGTCGGCGAAACGACATGTCGCGCTCCGACTTAGTCATGCGCTCGGCCCACAGTTTTCCGAGGTCTTTCGTCATCGTCTCTTCCGTTGTCTGCCACGCGCACGATACTCGTGTTGACGCTGCTCGTGTTGAGGCCGCGGGGCTGGTCGTCCGCGACGGCCCTCGGACAGAATCTCAAAGCGCAGCGCGCCGGCAACCGGCGCTGCCTCAACCAGCTTGACCGTCACCGGGTCGCCGAGGCGGTAGGTCTCGCCCGACCGGGAACCGACCATTGCGTGGCTCTTCTCATCATGGCGAAAGTATTCGTCCCCAATGGTTCGCGCCGGCACGAAGCCATCGGCTCCCGTGTCGCGCAGCTTCACGAACAGTCCCGCGCGGGTGACACCGGAGATGCGTCCCTCGAAGTTCGCGCCAACACGATCGGCGAGGAAGTGGGCGACAGGCGATCGGCTCGTCTCGCGCTCGGCCAGCATGGCGCGGCGTTCGGTTGCGGAAATCTGCGCGCTGATTTCCGCCAAGCGCCTTCTGATCAGCCGCCGTCGGGCAGGCCATCGTTGCCGAGCTTCAACGCCCGAATCAAGCCCTCGATGCACGATCAGGTCGGCATAGCGGCGGATCGGCGAAGTAAAGTGCGCGTAGCGGCGCAGGTTCAATCCGAAGTGCCCGTAATTTTCTGCGGAATATTCGGCCTGTGCCTGCGTGCGCAAGACAACCTCGTTGACCAGTTGCTCGGCATCGCGACCCTTCACGCGAGCTAGAACGCGGTTGAACAATTCCGGTTTCAGAACTCCACCTTTTGGAAAGGAAATATCGAGAGTGGCGAGGAATTCACGCAGAGCCTGAACCTTCTCCATCGCGGGCTCGTCGTGGACGCGATAGATCAGCGGGAGCGCGCGCGCTCAAGCGTTTCGGCTGCGGCGACGTTCGCGAGGATCATGAATTCCTCGATCAGCCGGTGCGCTTCAAGTCGCGCAGGCGTGATCACGCGGTCGAGCGGTGCCATCGCCTTTCAGAAGGATCTTGCGCTCAGGCAGAGTCGAGGTCGAGCGGCTGGCGTTCGTTGCGCGCGCGCTTCATCGCTTCGTAAGCGGCATAGAGCGGAGCGAGCACCGGTTCGACCAGCGTCTCGGTATCCGTCGTCGCTGTGCCCATCGATCGCCGATTGCGCCTGCTGGTAGGATAGCTTTGCGGCCGAACGCATGAGGATCCGGTGAAATGTATGCGAGCGCTTGCGCCCGTCCGCGCCGATGATCATTCGTACGGCAAGGGCAGGGCGATCCTCGCGCGGCCGGAGCGAGCACAGATCGTTCGAGATGCGCTCAGGCAGCATCGGGACAACCCGGTCGGGAAGTAGACCGAATTGCCGCGCGCAAGCGCTTCGCGATCGAGCGCGGAGCCCGGCCTCACGTAGCAGGCGACATCGGCGATGGCGACGTCGACAATGAACCCGCCCGGATTGTTGGGCGCGGTATCCGGCTCGGCATGCACCGCGTCGTCGTGATCCTTGGCGTCCGGCGGATCGATGGTGACGAACGGCACTTGCCGCCAATCTTCACGGCCCTGGAGCGTCGCGGGCCTTGCGGCGTCGGCGTCCTGTTGGGTCTCGCGTCGGAATACGGATGGAATGCCGTGCGCATGGACAGCGATGAGGCTCACCGCTCGCTCGCTCTTGAGCGAACCGAGCCGCTCGACCACGCGACCGGTCGGCGGGCCAAGGCGCGGCGCGCGCGCGGTCTCGACGGCAATCAGATCGCCATCCTCGGCGTCGGCGGTTGCTCCGGCGGGAATAACGAGCTCCTTGCCGAGCATCTTCTTGTCGACCGGCTCCAGTGCGACCGCCGCCGTGCTGGACTTTGCGGAAAATCCCCAGCACGCGATGTTTGGGGTGATCGATGATCCTGATGACGCGGCCGCGGTGCCGAATTCCGTCGTCTTCCTCAGCTTCGTCGATGCGCAGCAGCACCCGGTCGCCGACGCCGGCGGCTTCGCCTGGCCGCGCATTGCGCGGTACGTGGATACGAATTTTCGGTGCGGCGCCGTGCGCTTCCTCGTCCCATTCGTCCGGCGTGGCGATGAGGTCGCCCTCGCTGTCCCGCGCCGTTATGTCGGCGAGCACGGTCGAGGGCAGGGCGCCAGCATGATGCAGTTTCTTGCGCCGCTTTTCGATGGATCCTTCGTCGGCGAGTTCGCGCAACAGACGCTTGAGATCGGCGCGCAGCGCGTTCTTCAAGTCCGAAGGCGCGGGCGATTTCACGGGTGCCGACTTTGCCGGGCTTGTTTCCGATGAAGGCGAGGATGTCGGCCTTGGAGGGGAGTGATGGATGTTTTTTGGATTGCTTGTTCAAAATAGGAGTCCTGCGCCGAAACGGCGCGATTATTGATAAATGTAGTGGCCGGACTTTCAGCTTCGCCAGTTATTCAGCGGCCGTGACTTTGGCCGGCTTTTTCGCCGGCTTTTGCGCGGCTTGGCTGTTTTCTCGGTTGGTGTCCGCTGGTTCGGCGGCCTTTTTCTTGCGGCCCTTCGGGGCCTCCGACGGCTCGCCCGCCTTCTTGCGGCCGGCCGCGCGACGCGGCTGCGAGCTAAGCTGCTCGGCGCGGGCGTCGAGCAGCACGACCGCCTCGGTCAGCGTGATTGTCTCCGGCGTCTTGTCGCCGGTGATGGTCGCGTTGATGCCGTTGTGGCTAACATAGGGCCCATAGCGACCGTTCTTGACGACAACCGGGCCGCCTTTGTCCGGGTGTTCGCCCAGAACCTTGCCGGGATCGGCGCCGAAGCGGCGGCCTTTCTTCGGATTGGCTTTCTTCTCGGCGATCAGGGTGACCGCGCGATTGAGGCCGATGGTCAGGACATCGTCGCCGTCTTCCAGGTTCGCGTAGGTCTTGCCGTGCTTCACGTAGGGCCGAAGCGTCCAACGCCGGCGAGTGATCGGCTCGCCGGTCTTCGGGCGACAGTCCGACTTCGCGCGGCAGCGCCAGCAGCCCGAGCGCCTTTTCAAGATCGATGTCGTCAGGCGAAACGCCTTTGGGAATGCTAGCGCGCTTCGGCTTCTCGACTTCGGGCTTTTTCTCGCCCTTCTTGACCTTCGGCGGCTTGATCTGTTCGCCGAGCTGCAAATAGGGTCCATAGCGGCCACCGCGCAGCGTCACTTCAAGTCCGGTCTGCGGGTCTTCGCCCGAGCACCTTTTTACCCTGAACGCCGTCCGCGCTGGGCGTGATCTGCCGCGTGAAGTTGCAGTCCGGATAGTTCGAGCAACCGACGAAGGCGCCGAAGCGTCCCGTCTTCAGCGAAAGCTGGCCAGTGCCGCATTGCGGGCATTCGCGGCGCGGGTGGCCGTCGGCACGTTCGGGAAAAATATGCGGCTCGAGCAAATCGTTGAGCGCGTCGAGCACGACGCGATTGCGCACTTCCTTGATGTCGTTGACGGCGCCAACGAACTGCTCCCAAAACTCGGCGAGCACAGCACGCCAATCGATCTGGCCCGCCGAGATCTCGTCGAGCTTTTCTTCAAGGCCGGCGGTGAAATCATATTCGACATAGCGGGTGAAGAAGCTTTCGAGGAACGCGACAACGACGCGGCCCTTGTCTTCCGGGAATGAGACGCTTCTTGTCGATGCGCACATAGCCGCGGTCCTGCAGGACCTGCAGAATGGAGGCGTAGGTCGAGGGCCGGCCGATGCCGAGCTCTTCCATGCGCTTGACCAAGGCCGCTTCCGGAGAAGCGCGGCGGCGGCTCGGTGAAATGCTGGGAGGACTCGATCGCCTGCTTGGTGAGCGTCTCGCCCTCGGACATTGCGGGCAGGCGGCGCGATTCATCGTCATCAGGCGTTTCGTCCTGACCTTCCTGATAGAGGGTGAGGAAGCCGTCAAACTTCACCACCTGGCCGGACGCGCGCAGTTCAATATTGCGCGAACCCGCCTTCGCCACGATGTCGACCGTCGTCCGCTCAAGTTCGGCCGATTCCATCTGGCTCGCGATCGCGCGGTTCCAGATCAATTCGTAGAGCCGCGCCTGGTCGCGATCGACGTATTTGGCGACTTCGGCGGGCGTGCGGCTGGCGCTCGGTCGGGCGCACCGCTTCGTGCGCCTCCTGCGCATTCTTCGATTTGTTGTGATACTCGCGCGGCGAGGCGGGGACGTATTCCTTGCCGTAATTGCGGCCGAGCATGACGCGGATGTCGGCAATCGCTTCCGGCGCCAGGTCGATGCCGTCGGTGCGCATATAGGTGATCAGGCCGGTGGTTTCGCCGTCGATCTCGACGCCCTCGTAGAGCCGCTGCGCCAATCGCATGGCGACGGCCGGGGCGAAGCCGAGCTTGCGGCTTGCTTCCTGTTGCATGGTCGAGGTGGTGAAAGGCGGTGGAGGATTGCGACGGGCCGGCTTCGCTTCGACCGACGTCACCTTGAACACGGCGTTTTCGAGATCGCGGGTGAACGATTCCGCCTCGGCGCGCGAACCGATGTCGAGGCGCTGGATCTTCTGGCCATCGGCGCCAACCAAGCCGCGCCTCGAAGACCTCGTTGCGCGGCGTCGCCAGCTTGGCGACGATCGACCAGTACTCCTTGGCGACGAATTTCTCGATTTCGAGCTCGCGGTCGCACACGAGACGCAGCGCGACGGATTGCACGCGTCCGGCGGAGCGGGCGCCCGGCAGCTTGCGCCACAGCACCGGCGAGAGTGTAAAGCCCACGAGGTAGTCCAGCGCACGGCGGGCGAGATAGGCGTCGACCAAGTGCACCGTCGATCTGGCGTGGGTGCTTCATCGCCTCGGTCACCGCCTGCTTTGTGATGGCGTTGAACACCACGCGCTCGATTTTATGATCCTTGAGCGCCTTCTTTTCCTTGAGCACCTCGAGCACGTGCCACGAGATCGCTTCGCCTTCCCGATCCGGGGTCGGTGGCGAGGATCAGCTTGTCGGCATCCTTGAGAGCGCGAGCGATGTCATTGATCCGCTTCTGCGATTGCGCGATCGACCTCCCAAAGCATGCGGAAATCATTGTTCGGATCGACCGAGCCGTCCTTGGGAGGCAGGTCGCGGATATGGCCAAATGAGGCCAGGACCTCATAGCCGGAGCCGAGGTACTTATTGATTGTCTTCGCCTTGGAAGGCGACTCGACTACGACAATATTCATGAAAATCCAGTGAGTTATCCGCCTGTACTGTTGATAACCATGGCGGAATCGGCCTTGTAACTGGCCCGGAACATGGGGAAGGCGCCCCCTACTGTCAAATAAGCTCGTTAAGAAGCCGTGTCAGACCAGTGAAATAGGGCGCGAAAGAGACCACAACCATTGATTGTATACGTAAATAGCTACGACTTCCAGTGATGCGCCGAGCGACTACGGCACTTTCACCCCGAGGCGGTCGAGGAGGAGAAGGGTCGGAGTGCCGTCCGGCACCATGCCGAGTTTCTTCTGTTCGGCGCGAATGTTGTCGCGCAGATCGAAATCGATGTGGCCCTCGAATTCATTCACCTTGTAACCGAGAGCCGACAATTTTCTCTGCAGGGCAATGCGTGCATCGCGCGAGAGTTGCCGATCGTCCTTGGGCCACGCCGCCTTGATTAGTCCGCCGCCATGAATGCGATCGGCGAGGTGGCCTACTGCGATCGCGTAGGCATCGGAGTTGTTGTACTCCTTCAGCACATCGAAATTTTCCGTGACGATAAATCCCGGGCCGTCGGCGCCGCTCGGGAAGAACAGAATTCCCTGTCCGGAAGATGGAAACTGTTTTCCGTCCGCGCGGCGCACACCGAGCGCTTCCCATTCGGTGAAATTTGCGCGGCTGCGCATATAGTCGAAGCTCTTCGGAACCGTAACTTCGAACCCCCACGGCAGTGCGGGATTCCATTTCCACTTGCGCAGGTAGTTGGCCGTCGAAGCAAGCACGTCGGGCACGTTGCTCCAAATGTCGGCGCGTCCGTCGCCTGAGAAATCGATGGCATAGTCGACGAAAGTTCGACGGCATGAATTGGGTCTGTCCCATGGCGCCGGCCCAGGAACTCACCATCTTCTCGCGCGGTAGTCGGCTGTTTTGCATAATTTGCATCGCGACGAGCAGTTCGTTGCGAAAGTACGGATCGCGGTATTTGACGTAGGCAAGCGTGGCGAGCGAGCGGAACACATCCCAGCGATCTTTCTCGGTGCCGAAATCAGATTCCATTCCCCATAAAGCGAGCAGCACCCAGCGCTCGACCTCGAACTTCTTTTCAACGGCATCAAACGTCTTGGCCCACTCGCGTGCCTTCAGTTGGGCGTCCGCGATGCGGCGATTTGAGACGATCGCGTTGACATAGTCGCCCACCGGCTTCCCGTATTCGGGCTGCCGCTTGGTGGCGGCGCAATGACGCGTTGGTCGGGCGTGACGCCTTTCAAGGCGGTATCGAAAGTCGCGCGGGTGATGGCTTTCGCCTGGGCGTCTGTCCACAGTTCGGCGGTGAAAGCCGCAAAGGATTGATCTTGCGCGCGCGCCGGCACGGCCTGAACCAAAAGCAGAGCCGCAAGAACTGCGAGGTATCGGCTGACCATGAAAGAGAATCCGGTGGAGGGATTCGTATCGCATGTTAGCGCAGTGATACCAACCCCGCGCCGTGACGTTCGAGGCGGCCGGCTATTTCGAGTTCCAGCAGCACACTGCGCACAGTCGTGGCGGATGTGTTCGAAAATCGCAAGTTCTCGACGGATGGATCCGGTCTTTAATCCCAAGTTTCTGGGTTAAACTCGACACTCCTAAGCGCCTCGGAGGCAATCAAAAGAGGCTCGCTTGCCCCTTTCTTAATTTCACGCCGAATAAAATCATGCAGACGCCACGCAATATTCGGCTTCTCGCGCTTCTGAACCTCGGAAACGTGTTTCCAAGCGAGGCGATAGGCCGAATTGTATAGCTCAATGTTTCGCGCAATCCCGGCCATTTGCCGCGAGCTAAAAAGGGGGCCGCACGCACACTGACGGGCGGCCCATAATCATGACCAACGACGCAACTACTAGCTAAGCCTGGATCAGGGCGTGTCTTCAATAAATGGTCCCGACGCCCTGTGGATTAGTGTGGATTAGGTGGATTGCGCGACGGAGAACCGACCTCGTGGCGTCGTCTGGATTAAACTTACCGGTTGCCGACTCGTGTGTCCCTCAGACGCCATAGAGTCGGTGGCTGGGGTCGCCGCTTCGCGGCGGCCCCTTTTAGTGGCCCGGGATAGTCGGGGAGAGGTCGAGGAAAAAGTGGGGGCCACCATCGAAAGATGGCAGCCCCGGGTGCATGTACTCTAACCACCGGTCGTCACCGGCGGCATCAAATTAATCTCAACCCAGATTAGTTGGTTCCGATCCGCCAGCAATTTTTTAAAATGTCCCGTCGGTGACCCGTGTCGCAGCCGGCGATTTTGGATTTTTGACTTTCAACCATGCTCTTGATGGTCCGGAATTGTACGGTGAGTCGAGCTTCTTTGAGACGATGCCTTCAAGTCCGAGCTTGCAGACAGCCTCAAATATTCGGTCGCCATGACCTTCGGCATGTTCGACGTATTGGATGCCGTCCAGGGAACGAAGCAGAAGTTTGCCGAGCGCTAGCTTGCGCTCACGCAGTGGCTGACGCCGCAAATCGTCGCCATTGACCATCAGCAGATCGAATGCACAAGCGACAGCAAGATGATCGGCGGTGCGGCTATGCAAGGTGTCAAAATTTGGAACGCCCTTCTCATCGAGACAAACAACCTCGGCATCCATAACCGCGCTGACTTTGATGCATGCTGCTGCTTCCACAATGCGGGGATAGCGCTTCGACCAGTCGGCTCCATTCATGGTGTAGAGCCGCATCCGGCCATCGCGGACATGGATCTGTAGCCGGTAGCCGTCATGCTTCAGCTCGTGCGCCCAGCCCGGTCCACTTGGCGGCTGCTTGGCGACGATTGGCTGGCACGGATGAATGAAGGCAGCAGGCGCATTTGAAGGCTTGCCGCGTGAGTTACGTACGCCACAACATGGGGACGATATATTGCGAGAACCGGAACGGAGCAACTCAGCAAACGTTATTTTCAGGACCGCGTCTCCTTCGGTTCCACCTAGATACGCGGTTGTTAGGGCTGGGTCGTATCACTCGTCCGCCTGGCCCTTTCTTTTAGCCCGGCGCTCGATCAAGATGCCGCCGTTCCGCTTCCCCGATTGAGAAGGAAACAGAGATGGCTAATCCGCTGACAGTGATTACAAGCTTAGCGGGTGGGAAAAGCCGATTGAGGCTAATGAGGGTGTCGTAAAACGGGATTGGGTCCCAACTGGGCGCATCGATTTCGCCACCAAACTCAATGGCAATGCCGATCCAAGCCAACCGAGCGAATTCAAGCTGCTCGTAGAAGAACGCAGAATTGTCGAAAGCATCGCCGGCAATGAAAATCTGGAGATTCAATGGCGGCTGGCGACGCTGAAGGAGGCGAAGGCCGTTGTCACGCAGTACCATAAATATCTGAAAGAAAACTCGCTCATCAGATCTGTATCCGACCCCGAAATTCTTCCTCCGGAACCTAAAGACAAGAGCGCCTAGTTATGGCGACAGCCCGGAGCCGGGCGCGGCGCACGTTGGGGCGACCAGAGGATTAGCTACAGCACCTTCGGCAATTGCGGACACTTCGCACCGCACGGATAGAACAAACTAATCTGGCCATTGTCGTTAATTAGTCGCCATCGTCATCATCATCATCGTCGTCGTCGTCAGAGAAAATGTCGAAGTGGTCTTCGATAACGAACCCAGCGATCGCGATTGCGATGCCGGCGATCCCGAGAATTATGGCCCTGCGTCTGTTTCCGTCCTGCTCCGCTTTTGTCGCTGCCCAGTAGCAAGCAAACCATCCTCCACCGAATACGAGGATGAAGGCCACTTTGATCCAAAACCCCGTGGTCGCCATCGCTTGAATAAGAATGTTGGCGTCTTCGGGCATTCGGCGGTCAATTCATCGAGCCAATCGATGAGCTTTGCATCACGGCCACGCTTCTCAATGAGACGGTGAAGCCCGTAACAACCATCGCGCCCGCACTTGTCGCAGGAGACGCAACATCGAGCTTGCCGATGAGATCGCTGAAGATGATTGCGCCGTCGCGGGGCATGGGCGCAATCATCGCATAGTACGCAATCCCGAAAACAGAGGCGGCTGTCGGCGATCAGATCGCCATCTTGAGGGCCAAGCTGGGGCGGAAGGCGACCTTTTTGCTGGCCTTGATCTGGATCACCTCACCGGTCGCCGGATTGCGGCCAACGCGGGCCGCACGATTCCGCACTCGCAGAATTCCGAGACCAGCGATCTTCACCTGTTCGCCCTTTTTCAGGTGCTTGGTGATCAGGCAGATCAGGTCTTCCAGCATTTCCCGACCCTGCTTCTTTGTGAGGTGATGCTGCTTCGCCAACGCATGGGCGAAATGCTTCTTGCTAACTGTTGAGGCTGTCATGGGCTTTGTCCCTTGGCTGCACTGTGTGCCATGGCATTAGCCTTATGAGATCTGCGGGTGTGCGGCCACCAGGGAGGACGGCCCGTGTCGCGTTCATGTCGCATGGAGTTGCCGGGAGTGATCGGGAATCGTTGAAACGTAAGGAGAACTGTTGCGACATGATGCAACATCAAGGCGGGTGCGTCTGGAAGGCTAAGCCACTGAATTATTGGAGATGACGGGAGAAAACGACGACCTGAGCAGCGGTCAGTCAAGCCGCTCCTCATCATTCAAATGTACAGGGTCACCCAAGGTGTCAGCCGCCTCGCGAACAGTGGGGGCAGCACTACAACCGATTGTGGAAGAATACAACCTTAAGTTTAGTTGGGAATGGCGGCTTTTGCACCGATCTTGCCTTCGGTGCCGTTGAGGAGCCGAGCGATGTTTTCGCGGTGCATCACCCAGAGCGCTGCAGTCAGAACGAGAAAAAGCGCGGCGATATTCGGCCGATTAAAGGCCCAAAGGCCGAGGGGTGTCAGCGCGCTCGCGATCAGTGCGGCAAGCGAGGAATAACGGCTTGCTGCGGCAATCGAGAGCCAGATGACGCAAAATGCCAATGCCGCCGGCCAATAGAGGCCGATGAGCACACCGATGTAAGTCGCAACGCCTTTGCCGCCTTTGAACCTCAACCAGACCGGAAAGAGGTGGCCGACAAAGGCGCCAAGACCGGCCGCAAGCGCGGCGTCGGTGCCGAAGTGCCTTGGCCACGAGCACGGCAACGGTGCCCTTTAAACATGTCGCAGAACAGCGTAATGGCCGCGAGCCATTTGCGGCCGGTGCGCAGCACGTTGGTGGCCCTGATATTGCCGGAACCGATACTGCGGATGTCGGGGCGCCGGCGGCGCGGCGTCAGCAGAAGCCCGAATGGGATAGATCCGAGCAGGTAGCCGAAAGCAAAGGCGAGAACAGAGCTCATATGTACTCGTAGACGGTGCGGCCGGAGACGATCGTGCGAACGACGCGTCCAGTCAGGCGGGCTTCGTCAAACGGCGTATTCTTGCACTTCGATTTCAGATCATTCGGATTCAGCACCCAGGGCAGGTCCATATCGACCACGATGACGTCGGCTGGCGCGCCATTTCTGAGCGTGCCGCCGGGAAGTCCGAGCAGTTCCGCCGGGCGTGTCGACATCGCGCGGAGCAGTGCCATCAGGTCGATTTCGTCACCATGGACCAGGCGCAATCCCGCGGTGAGCATGGTCTCGAGGCCGATTGCGCCCGGGGCCGCTTCGGCAAACGGCAGGCGTTTGGTTTCGACGTCCTGTGGATTGTGGTCGGACATCACAACATCGACGAGCCCCGTGCGCAGGGCTTCGACAAGCGCCTTGCGGTCGTCTTCCATGCGCAGTGGCGGCGCCAGCTTGAGGAACGTGCGATAGGGGCCGATATCGTTTTCGTTGAGCGTGACGTGATTGATCGACGCCGACGCGGTGACGCTCAGACCCGCATCCTTGGCGCGCGCGCAGGACCTCGAGCGTATCCGCGCAAGTCACCGAAGCCGCGTGATAGCGGCCGCCTGCCAGCGCGACCAGCCTGACGTCGCGTTCGAGCATCACCGTTTCAGCGGCCTTCGGAATGCCAAGCAGCCCAAGGCGCGCGGCAAATTCGCCTTCGTTCATCACGCCGTCGCCGATCAGATTTGGGTCTTCGGTGTGATGAACGATCATCGCATCGAAATCGCCGGCATAAGTCAGCGCGCGGCGCATGACCTGTGCGTTGGCGACGCTCTTCGCACCGTCGGTGAAGGCGACCGCGCCCGCCGCCTTCAGCAGGCCGATCTCGGTCATCTCTTCGCCTTCGAGGCCCTTGGTGATCGCAGCCATCGGATGCACGTGCACGATGGCGTGTGTCGCGCGCGCGGCGCAGGACGAAGTCGACGGTCGCGGGATCATCGATCAGCGGGCGATGGTGTCGGGCTGGCAAATAACGGTGGTGACGCCACCGGCAGCCGCTGCCTGGCTCGCGGAGGCGAGGGTCTCGCGACTATCCGTCGCCGGGCTCGCCGATGAAGGCGCGCATGTCGATCAGGCCGGGCGCCACCACGTTGTCCCCGGCAGTCGACGATCTCGGTGCCTTCCGGCACGCCGGCGGCGCCGATGCCGCTGTCTTGGCCTCGCGGATGTACGCCTTCGGCGATCAGGAGATCGCCGACAATATCGAGGTCGCGCGACGGATCGACGATCCGGGCATTGGCTAGCAGGATCGGGCGGCGGTCTGACAACATCACATCACGCGTTCGGCAAATTTCGCGACAGCGCCTCAAGCACCGCCATGCGCACGGCGACGCCCATCTCGACCTGTTCGCGGATCAGCGATTGCGCGCCGTCGGCGACGATGGAGTCGATTTCGACGCCGCGATTCATCGGTCCCGGATGCATGACCAGCGCGTCTGGCTTGGCGTAGGCGAGCTTCTTCTCGTCGAGGCCGTAATAGTGGAAATATTCCTGACATCGACGGCACGAAGGAGCCGTTCATGCGCTCGCGCTGCAGGCGCAGCATCATGACGATGTCCGCGTCTGCTGCAGGCCTTCGCGCATGTCGCGCGCAGACCTCGACGCCGAAGCGCTCGATGCCGGGCGGCAGGAGCGTCGAGGGCGCGACCACGCGCACGCGCGCGCCCAGCGCATTGAGCAGGATGATGTTCGAGCGCGCGACGCGCGAGTGCAGGATGTCGCCGCAGATCGCGACCAGTCAGGCCTTCGATGCGGCCCTTGTTGCGGCGGATCGTGAGCGCATCGAGCAGGGCTTGCGTCGGATGCTCGTGCGAGCCGTCGCCGGCATTGATCACCGAGCAGTCGACCTTGCGTGCCAGCAGTTCGACCGCGCCGGACGCATGATGGCGCACGACAATGATGTCGGGATGCATGGCGTTGAGCGTCATCGCCGTGTCGATCAGCGTCTCGCCCTTGCGCATCGAGGACGAGCTGACCGACATGTTCATGACGTCGGCGCCAAGGCGCTTGCCGGCGAGTTCGAACGAGGCCTGGGTGCGGGTCGACGACTTCGAAGAACAGATTGATCTGGGTGCGGCCGCGCAGCGACGCGCGCTTCTTCTCGATCTGACGGTTGAGCTCGACGAATTCTTCGGACGAGGTCGAGAAGGCCGGAAATATCCTGCGTGCGAAAGCCCTTCTATCCCCAACAAGTGCCGTCTGGCTGAGGACGAACGAGGGTTTCGGCGCAATGTTCATTAAAGCAAGACCTATAGGGCAACCGGTTCCCCCGGCAAGGGCGTTCCCCTCCGATTCCACAAGGCAATGGCGGGGATCGTTAATGGAGCCCTTCCGTCGCGACCGCGAGGTTGGGGCACTTCGAGGTCACATTTGGTGACGGTGTCAAATTCATTCAACGATTGAGTGACCGACTGATCGCTGTTCCAGGAACTACGCTGCGTGGGTGTGGGTTGGCCCCTGATTGCTCAAGAACGCACGGAAAGGAAGCCAAATGAACACCATCTTCAAATACGCGACCGCAGCGGCGCTGACGGGTGCGCTCGCGCTCGCGGCGGCGAGCCCCGAGTGAGGCGCGCAATGGACGCAACGCGGCCGCGATCGGATCTGGGTAGGCGCGGTGGCGGGGCCGTAATCGCCGGCTCGGCCTACAACAGCGGCTATTACGGTACTACGGCGAGCCGGGTTACGCCTACTCACGGGCTACGCATATGGCTCGCACGACTACGACCTTATGCGTATGAGCCTGCGCCAGTTTACGGCTACGGCTATGCGCCCGGCTATAGGCAGCAGCCGCTATGGATACGGCAACTCCTGGCAGGATCCGCACCGGACGAACAACTTCTCGATCAGCTCGCAGCGCTAGCTGAGGACGGATCAGTGAAGAGAAGCCGCTCTTCGGAGCGGCTTCTTTTGAAGACGAGAGGCTCAAAGCCGCGCCAACCTATCGAGCGCACCTTGCAGGATAAATGCTGCGGCGTGCTGATCGATGACGGCGGCCCGTTTCTTGCGGCTAACGTTGGCGGCGATCAGATCGCGTTCGACAGCCGCAGTTGAGAGCCGCTCATCCCAGAGCGCTATAGGCAATTCAGTAAGTTTGCCAAGATTGCGGGCAAATGCGCGTGTCGATTGCGCCCGTGGACCCTCGCTGCCGTTCATGTTGATCGGGAGACCGAGCACAAATCCAACCGCGTTCCGCTCAGCGGCAAGTGCGAGCAGGTGTTGCGCGTCCGTCGTGAAAGTCTTACGTGCGATCGTTTCGACTGCGGTCGCAAGCTTCCGCTCGGGATCACTGGCGGCCACCCCGATCGTCTTTGTGCCGAGATCGAGGCCGATAAGAGCCCCGGGGTGGCAGGTGCACCGCAGCGTCGGCAAAGGGGAAGAATAACTGACATGAGTCACGGCACCGTACCGGGAGCGAAGCTGTTCGGCATAATCCGCAATGTTCGCCTGCGGTGGTGAACCACACACGTTCGCTGGCACGCTGCTTGATGTGGCGCAGTGGCCCGGGCCAAATGCTTGAACCGGTGCGGCCAGCCAGACAATGTATGCGTGCAGCGCGATGCCCATCACCAGAGGACGCTTGCTGCATTCATCGTGCATGACCTCGAATGCATCGACGATCATATCGGCGAACTCCGGACCTTCGCGTTTGCGCGCGACGATCTGCGGAATGTCGTTGAGCTCCTGCGGATACAGGGACGGATAGAATGCGGCCGTGGCGGGTCTTCATCCACACTGGCTGATCATCATGACACCAGTCGAGCAGGTAGCGATATCCCGCTTCCTGCAGCAGATCCGGCGTGAGAGGAGACTGTGAAATCCAGGGGCCGAGCCAGCCGCGTGGGCGTTGCCCGGAATGCCTTTCGATTGCCGCAGTGGTTTCCTCGATCAGCAGGCGTTCCTGGTATTCGGTGAGTTCGCCCTGACGCTCCGGAATTGGTGCGACCGTGACCGACAAGCTCGGCATCGGCGAAAGCCGCGATTGTTTCGGGTGCATGCCGGTACATTCCGAATTGACGAGCAGCGAGACAGGCACCCTGCAGGTCGCCAAACAATTCGGCGAGCCGGAAAACCCCGACACGATTGCCGTAGTCTCGCCAAGCGTAGTTGAGCACGTCCGGTTGCGGTCCGCCGGGCGCAAGTTCGGCGCCCAGGCCTTCGCCGAACGAAAACCATTCGAGGTTGAGGCCGACATAGATGGCGAGGCGTTTGCCGCCTGGCCAGTCGTAGACAGCACGGGCGGGAATGGGAGAGTAGGGGTAGCGATTGTGGGTGGGTGCGGACATGGAGAAAATGGTAGCCGGTTCTTTCGCTGTGTGCCTGCAAATTCACAAGAGAAGGTCGCCCCATCCCTTCCAGCCTTCGCCAAAGCTCTCACAATCGCTCAATCCATTGCGAATTCTTTGGCGCGCTGGGACGGGATAGGCTGAATGGAGCAGGAGGCTAATCATGCCTATGTGGGCGGACAGAAGACTGCTTGACCTGTTCGGGATCGAACATCCGATCTTGCTAAGCACCGATGGCAGCCGCGTGATGGACGCCGAGCTTGCGTGATCGCCGTGGCAAAGGCCGGCGGGCTCGGGGCACTGCCGGCCGGGATGCTCAATGCGGAGAAGTTGCGCGCCGCAGGTAACGCAATTTCGGACGGCGATGGCAAACAAACCGGTCAATCTGAACTTCTTTGCCCACAAACTGCCGGTGCCCAATAACGCGCGCGAGCACGCATGGCGGGAAAACTGAAACCCTACTACGTTGAATTCGGTATCGATCCGTCGGCACCGGTCCCTACAACAAACCGAACCCCTTTCAACTCGGAAATGTGCGCTGTCGTCGAGGAGCTCAAGCCCGATGTGGTGAGCTTTCACTATGGCTTGCCCGAAGCGGGCTTGGTCGAAACGCCTGAGAGCGGCGGGCTGCAAAGTAATTTGTTCCTGCGACGACGGTTGCCGAAGCTCGGTCCCTGAAAAGGGCGGCTGCGATGCGGTGATCGCGCAAGGAATCGAAGCCGGCGGTCATCGCGGTATGTTCCCTCAGCGATGACATTGCAACACAGGTTGGCCTGTTCGCCCTGTTGCCGCAGGTCGTTGACGCCGTGAAGGTGCCGGTCATAGCGACGGGTGGCATTGGCGATGCGCGTGGAATCGTCGCGGCATTGGCGATGGGCGCTGCCGGCGTACAGATCGGCACCGCATTCTTGTTCTGCCCGGAAGCGAGGATATTGCCGCCGCATCGTGCGGCGCTGCGGATCGCGCGCGACGACAGCACCGTACTTACCAATGTCATCAGCGGCCGGCCCGCTCGTGGGCTGATCAACCGGGCTCATTCGAGAAGTCGGGCCCATCAGCGATGTTGCCCCTGAGTTTCCGCTGGCCAGCGGTGCGCTCGGCGCCGCTTGCATGCGAAAGCGCAGGAGCAGGGGTCCGGCGATTTTTCACCCATGCTGGCGGGGCAAGCCGCGGCCCTCGGCCGCGAATTGCCGGCGAGTGCCTGATTGAAAAACTTGCCTCGGAAGCCCAGGACCTGATGCGCGGGATGAGGGCATAAAGGCGGGTTGTCGCACGGAAAGCCGCTCTGCTATAGGCTGGCAGAGGCTAGGTCCGACGTATCTTTGGAAATATTCCATGGCAGTCGATGCGGAAACTGTCCGCCGCATAGCGCATCTTGCGCGCATCGCCGTCGCCAATGACGAGGTGGAACATCTTGGAGGGGCGAACTCAACGCCATGCTCGCGTTTGTCGAGCAGCTTTCGGAGGTTAACGTCGAGGGCGTCGAGCCGATGACCTCCGTGACGCCGATGACGATGAAGAAAAGGGCCGACGCGGTAACCGACGGCGGTATCGCTGAAGATATCGTCAGAAACGCACCGTTGAGCGAAGACAATTATTTCGTGGTGCCCAAGGTAGTGGAATGATGAGCGCAAACGCATCGTTTCACGCAAACGGTTTAGACAACAATGTGTATCGCCTGCGAGCTTGGGTACTTGTCAATGATCGACGCTCTCGAGGCGGAGCGCAGGGCATTGCTTGAAAAGGACGGGCTCTCTGGAGAAAACGCATTCCGGTGCGAAGCGGCTGGTGAACCGTCAAGCGCGAATTATCAGGTGAAGCGCTCCGACGCGGCGGACGAGCCCCACCGTGAGTGAGATGACCTCGCTCAGTCTGGCCGAGGCACGCGACGGACTGAAGAAAAAATCGTTCTCCGCTGCCGAATTGACCACCGCGCATCAGACCGCGATCGAGAAGGCGCGGGCGCTCAACGCCTTTGTGCTGGAAACACCGGAACGTGCTGCCGAGATGGCGAAGGCGTCCGATGCGGCGCATCGCGCAAGGCAAGGCCGGACCGCTTGAGGGTATTCCTCTTGCCGTCAAGGACATGTTCTGCACGGCGGGGGTGCGTTCGACGGCCTGCTCGCACATCCTCGACAACTTCGTGCCGACTTATGAATCGACGGTAAGCGCGCAGCTCTGGCGTGATGGGGCGGTGCTGCTTGGCAAGACCAATTGCGATGAATTCGCGATGGGCTCCTCAAACGAGACCTCGTATTTCGGACCGGTGACATTCGCCATGGCGGCGGAAGGGCTCGAACACGCCGCTCACGCCCGGCGGCTCGTCCGGAGGATCGGCTGCGGCCGTAGCCGCGCGGCTATGCCTCGGCGCGACCGGCACGGACACCGGTGGCTCGATCCGCCAGCCGGCGGCCTTTACCGGAATCGGTCGGCATGAAGCCGACTTATGGCCGGTGCTCGCGCTGGGGGATTGTCGCCTTCGCGTCGTCGCTCGATCAGGCGGGACCGTTCGCGCGCACGGTGCGCGATGCGGCAATTCTGCATGCGTTCGATGGCGGGTCCTGATCCGAAAGACTACGACGTGCGCCGATCTCGCCGGTTCCTGATTACGAAGCCGCGGTCGGCAAATCGGTGAAGGGCCTGCGTATCGGCATCCCGAAAGAGTATCGCCTCGATGGCATGCCGGCGGAGATCGAGAAGATCTGGGAGCAGGGTCGCAACTGGCTGAAGCGCGGCGGGCGCGGAACTGGTCGACGTTTCGCTGCCGCACACCAAATATGCGCTTGCCGGCCTATTACATCGTGGCGCCGGCGGAAGCCTCGTCCAATCTCGCGCGCTATGACGGCGTGCGTTACGGCTGCGCGTGCCCGGCCGCGAGATCATCGACATGTACGAAAAGACGCGCAGCGACGGATTTGGCGCCGAAGTACGCCGGCGGCGTGATGATCGGCACCTATGTGCTCTCGGCCGGCTACTACGATGCATATTACCTGCGCGCGCAGAAAGTGCGCACGTTGATCAAGAAGGACTTCGAGGACTGCTTCAAGGCGGGCGTCCACGCCATGCTGACGCCGGCGACACCATCGGCAGCCTTCGGCCTTGGCGAGAAGGGCGGCGCCGATCCGGTCGAGATGTATTTGAACGACGTGTTCACCGTGACTGTGAACATGGCTGGACTGCCGGGGATCGCGGTTCCCGCAGGCCTCGATGCGCAGGAACTGCCACTCGGTTTGCAGTTGATCGGCCGGCCGTTCGATGAGGAGACGCTGTTCTCACTCGCAACCGTCGTCGAACAGGCGGCGGGCCAGTTCACTCCCCAGCCGTGGTGGTAACGCTACTTGTCCGTCGTCGCGACCGGAGGAAGATCCTGGTCTCCCTTCGACGGTTTTCTTGCCGCCCAATTCGCCGCCGGTGAGAATGAAGATGGCGGCGATCGACGGCGACCACGCCGCCGATGATGATGCCGAACGTGCCGTTGCTGTCTTTGTTCATGACGTTATTCCAACGTCTGCTCGCGAGTCCGGTTCCTATTGCATGAACCGCCAATTCGGCGAAAATCGTTGCAGAAATCGGGCCATTTCAGTGAAATGAAGCGTGCGCATCCGACAATACAGCTGTGCGAAAATGGCCGGTCGCATCTGTGTCGATCCACCGCGATGTCATGACTTGCGGTCGACACGACGCGAGCCGCTACGACATGTTGTGACCGCCACGGATTGCCGAAAATTAGTCAGGACGACATGACCGTTCAGCCAAGCCCAAAGAAACTTCTGAAAGGTTCGACCGGCGACTGGGAAGTCGTCATCGGCATGGAAGTGCATGCGCAGGTGACGTCCGAGGCGAAACTCTTTTCCGGCGCGTCCACCGAGTTCGGCGGCGCGCCGAACAGCCATGTCTCGCTGGTCGATGCGGCCATGCCCGGCATGCTGCCGGTGATCAACGAGGAATGCGTGCGGCAGGCGATCCGCACCGGCCTGGGATTGAAAGCGAAGATCAATCTCAAGTCGGTTTTCGACCGGAAGAACTATTTCTATCCCGATCTGCCGCAGGGCTATCAGATCAGCCAGTACAAATCGCCGGTGGTCGGCGAGGGCGCGGTGACGGTCGATCTCGAGAACGGCGAGACCGTCACCATCGGCATCGAGCGGCTGCATCTCGAACAGGACGCCGGCAAGAGCCTGCACGACCAGCCATCCGACATATTCCTACGTCGATCTCAACCGCTCTGGCGTGGCGCTGATGGAGATCGTATCGAAGCCCGATCTGCGATCGGCCGACGAGGCCAAGGCCTATATCGCGAAGCTGCGGTCGATCCTGCGCTATCTCGGCACCTGCGACGGCGACATGGAGAAGGGCAACCTGCGCGCCGACGTCAACGTCTCGGTGCGTCGCCCGGGCGATCCGCTCGGCACGCGCTGCGAGATCAAGAACGTCAACTCGATCCGCTTCATCGGTCAGGCGATCGAGCATGAGGCGCGGCGCCAGATCGAAATCATCGAAGAGGGCGGCGTGATCGAGCAGGAGACGCGCCTGTTCGATGCCGGGCGCGGCGAGACGCGCTCGATGCGTTCGAAGGAGGAGGCGCACGACTACCGCTACTTCCCGGATCCCGACCTTTTGCCGCTTGAGTTCGACCAGGCCTATGTCGACGCGCTGAAGAAAAATCTCCCCGAACTGCCCGATGAGAAGAAAGGCGCGTTTCATGCGCGATTTTTCGCTGTCGGCCTACGATGCCGGCGTTCTGGTCGCCGAGCGCGAGACGGCGGACTATTTCGAAACCGTCGCCAAGGGGCGGGACGGCAAGACCGCGGCGAACTGGGTGATTAATGAATTGTTCGGGCGTTTGAACAAAGAAAGCATAGACATCGTGAACTCGCCGGTATCGGCGAACCAGCTCGGCTTCGATGCTCGATCTGATCAAAGACGGCACGATCTCCGGCAAGATCGCCAAGGACCTGTTTGAGATCGTCTGGATCGAAGGCGGCGACCCGCGCGCCATCGTCGAGCAACGGGGAATGAAGCAGGTTACCGACACCGGCGCGATCGAGAAAGTCGTCGACGAAATCATCGCCAAGCATCCGGATAAGGTTGCCGATGCGAAGACCAACCCGAAAGCAATCGGATGGTTTGTCGGCCAGGTGATGAAATCATCCGGCGGCAAAGCAAGCCCGCAGGCAGTCAACGACATCCTCAAGCGTAAACTCGGACTCTGACGCGCAAGTTCTTGCTTGCAGCGCACAAAAGTTTTCTCAAATTGGTTCCTCGAGGCGTCGGCGCACGAAAGATCTGGCGCGCGCGTCGACGTCATGATTCCGTGCAGAGCTGACGCGCTCGGCCACTTGCGAGGACGCGAATCACCCCGAATCCACTCGACCCCGATCTGTCTCGTTTTTGATCGATTCCTGGCTGTCCGAAAGACTTGTGCACGGTCATCTGTGCAAAATTTTTTCACCGCGTCGGTGTGCTAATTGTGAACACTGTTAACTTGAATTGGGGCGCGCAAAACACGCGCAAACCGTTGCCGAAGATGCGTTGTCTGACGGCAAGCACGCGACAAAAACCCTTGTTTCATCGTATGTTTTTAAATTTCTGCGACATGCGCGAAAGTTTGCGACGACAATCGATTGCGCGCGTCAGCAATTCGAGTTTCGATCGTGCAATTGCGTTGTGTTGCGTCGCACGGTGTCTCGAGTAAACGTTTCCGTAAGGCGGTAACGCTGTTTTTTGTTCGTGCTGTAGTAAACCGAATGCAGCGCGTGTCGATTCCCGACGCGTGCTGATGCGACACCCGCCATGATCCATGGCTAGGAGGGCAGCAATGGCTAAACGTAGGAAGAAGGCAGCGGCGAAAGCAGCGAAGAAGACGAAGCGCCGGAAGCGGAAGCTTTAGTCTGACGCGGCTTCCCGATCTTCGGCCTTACGTGTCGGAGATTGCGTCATACGGGCCGGTGTGCGCCATGGTGTGATCGGCGCAATGCGGTTGCCCGCGGCGCCCCGGTTCGGATGACACTGAGGGCGTCGGCGAGATTTCAGTCTCGCCGACGCCCTCAGTCGTTTTATGCTGTGCCGGTTCTGCGTGCGCGCCTTGAAGCAGAGACTGCACGTTACTTGGAAGCGGACTTGAGACGCTTGTTGCAGGCGCTCCAGAATTTTGGCCAGGTCGTTCCTTTCTCGATTTTGTTGCCGGCCTTCGCTTCCTTCCACTCGGCTCCGCACTTCTTCTGCCGCTCGCGCGTCGCGAGCTGACCAGCGCTCGGCTCTTTTTCGTTTTTGCATTCTTGTCGGTGCTCGCCTGCTGCTGCGCGGCGGCGCTGCGAGACGAGTTGCGAACATCGGCGCTGCGATCAGTCCGAGCGGCGAGTGCAGCGGCGAAGATGACTTTATGCATGAGTTGCACTTCCCTTTATTTCCAGAGGCGCGGGGCGCTGTCGGCCGGCGATCGGCCGACAGTCCGCAACCTGAAAACGACGATAACCCGCATAGGTTGTAGTCGCTCCATCGTGCGATCGCATGACAGGTCGCGCGCGGGCGCCCGTTGCGGATTGCGTGCCGTGCGGCCTAGGTCTGTGCGGTTGTTGATAGAATCAATTGAGAACGGAGCAACGAAATGGCGCGCGGAAAGGGCAAACGGCCAGCCTCAAAGGCGAAGACGAAAGCGAAATCAAAAAGTCGGGCAAATCCGTCAAAGCCGATCGAGCTCTACTATTGGCCCACGCCGAACGGTTTCAAGATTTCAATCATGCTGGAGGAATGCGGGCTGCCCTACGTCCTGAAGCCCGTGAACATCTCGAAGGGCGAGCAGTTCAATCCGGACTTCCTCAAGATTTCCCCAACAACCGCATGCCGGCGATCATCGATCCGCAAGGGCCCGGCGGACGGCCGATCTCGATCTTCGAGATCCGGTGCGATCCTGCAATATCTCGGGCGCAAGACCGGGAAGTTCTATCCGGCGGACGAGCGCGCGCGCGTTGAAGTCGATCAGTGGCTGTTCTGGCAAATGGGCGGCGTCGGGCCGATGGCCGGTCAGGTGCATCATTTCAAGAACTACGCCGTGGAAACATTGACCTACGCGATCAATCGCTACGTCAACGAAGTGAACCGGCTTTACGGCGTGATGAACATCCGCCTCAACGATCGGCCGTTCATCGCCGGCAAATACTCGATCGCCGACATGGCGCTTGTCGGCTGGGTCAACGGCTGGGAACGTCAGGGACAGGACATCAACGAATTCCCGAACCTCAAGCGCTGGCTGGAAACGATGAAGGCGCGACCCGCAGTCAAGCGCGGCATGGCGCTAGGACTGGAATTGCGCCAGGGCATCGACATGAAGGATCCGAAAGTCCAGGCGGTGCTTTTCAATCAGCGCGGCGCGGACGGGCTGAGGGGTTCAGTGTTGTCACGCCACGTAGTGTGCCGATGGTGTGCACGACACCTCGGCGTCACGTGCGGGCTTGACGCGGCAATGACAGCGGAGACGTTGTACGGCCCTGCATCGAACGAGACGCGGTCCAGCGCATGGGCCCGATAACACCGACATCGTTTGGTGGGTTAGTTGCCGCTGAATGATTTCGGTTAGCGATCCCTCAATAGCCGCGACAAACCGGCCATTTGCGGCGGGAATGCAGCGTTTGCGCCGTTAAGGCCGCGCGCGTTCATCTTCGATTCATCGCATCATTTAAACTGCCATTCAAATTTTATCCCGAAGATCAGCCGCCGTTCGAACGAGCGTGTTCGAGCAACAGGTGGCGGTCCGCCGGGCCTTGAGGCGCATCGGCGGAGACAAAAGGGGATTGCGATGACGAACATGGAAATGGCGTCGGGGGCGCCGAGCCAGCAAATGCCGAAGATTGCTTCGGCCTTGGCATGGTCTTTTCCGCTGGGGCGGGCGTGGCGATTGATCTTGTGCAGGCGCACAAGTGGTTCAACATCGCCGCGATGCGCGGTCACAGGGATGCCGCGCAGATGCGCCGTGAGATCGCCGAGCAGATGAGCGACTCCGAGATCGGTTGCGCGCAACGCGCCGCGCGCGATTGGCTCAAGGCGCATCCTGAAGCGCCGGCTCCGGTCGCCGCATCCGCGCCGCGGCCTGATCACGCGAAATCAATCCGCGGCGACGCGCAGCAGCGCGTCGCGCAGGCCGCACGATCACGCCGGACCAATCGCCAGGCTTTGCCTGCCGGAAGAGCCGCATCTGCGGGTACCAGGGGCTGCGCTCGCCCGTGAGCGTCCAGCGCCAATCGGGCGCAAAGGGCAGCATCACCCAGGCCTCGCGTCCCATCGCGCCCGCAAGGTGAACCGACAGACGTGTCGACCGCGATCGTCAGATCGGCGAGCGTCAGCACTGCCGCGGTTTCGGCCATATCCGTCCAGCTTGTCGCCGATGTGAGTGACGTACTTCTGTCGCGCCAGCAGTGCGGCGTCGTCGCCGCGCAGGTCACGCTGGACGCTGATAAATGAAATGCCGTCGAGCGCGAGCAGAGGTTCGAGCAGATTCAAGCGCGATCGAACGGTTGCGGTCGTTGGGATGCCGGGCGTGGCCGGCCCAGGCGAGCGCCACGCGCTTGCCCGGAAGCGCCTCGATTGTCGATCGCCATTTCCCGATGTGCGCGTCGTCGGCGTGCAGATAGGGAATATCGGCCGGGATCGTCGCGGGCTCTGTCTTGAACGCGCAGCGGCAGGCTGCCGAGCGGGCAGTAGACATCGTAGGCAGGGAGGGTCTCGCCGCGCGCATGGCACGATGCAACGCCGTCGGCGGTCGCGAGCAGCGCCTGTCAGTTCGGGCTGCACTTCGAGCACGACCTTTGCGCCCGAGCGCGCCAGCAGCGGCGCATAGCGGACGAACTGGATGCTGTCGCCGAGGCCCTGTTCGGCCGCGAGCAAGATCGTGCGCTGACCAAGGGGAAATTCGCCGAGCCACGGCCGGCCGCGGTAGCCGCGGCGCGCATCGGTCATGCCGCTGCGTTTCCATCGCCATTCGTATTCGGCAAACCCGCGCGGCAATTGCCCGAGCGTGAGAAGCGAGAGCGCCAGGTTGGAATGCGCATCGGCGAAATTCTTGTCGATGGCGATCGCCTTTTCGAAACTTGCGACCGCGTCGGCGTGGCGGTTGAGCGCCTGCAGCGCACGGCCGCGATTGGTCCAGGCGCCAACATGCTGGGGCGCGGCTGCGAGCGCCGCATCGAAGGCGGCGAGCGCCTGCTCGGGTCGCTCGAGTTCGAGCAGCGCCGTGCCACGGTTGTACAAGGCTTCGACGTTGTGCGGCGCCCGCGCAAGGATCGACGTCGAAATCTGAAAGCGCGTCGGCGTAGCGACCGAGCCGCGCGAGCGCGGTGCCGCGATTGAGGAGCGCATCGCCATGCGTGGGATTGCGCGCCAGCACCGCGTCGAAGCAGGCGACGGCTTCCGTGGGGCGATCGAGCGCGCTCAGCGCATTGCCGCGATAAAGCAGCGCTTCCTGATCGCCCGGCCGCAGCGCCAGCGCTTTGTCGAGATGCGCGAGCGCTTCGGCGTCGCGCTTGAGCGCATGCAGGACATTGGCGAAATTGACGAGCGCATCCGGCGCGTTCGGATTGATCTTCAGCGCCGCCGACATCAGGCGATGGGCTTCGCCCATCTGGCCGCTCTGCGCCTTGATCAGGCCGAGCAGATGCAGCGCGTCGAAATTGTTCGGCGCGGCCTTGAGCGCGCGTGCGTAGAGCTTTTCGGCTTCGCGCAGACGTCCCTGCTGATGCAGGCTCAGCGCCTCTTGCAGGGTTTGCGCAATATTGAATGGCCTTGACTGCACGGCCGCGCAATTGCGCACGGCCGCCGCGAGATCAATCCGTCCGGCCAGCACTAGTAATAGGCCGGGCGCTTGCGTGGCGAGCGGCTCGAACGATGGCGCGCGGATTGTAGAACTGGTTGCGCTGCGCAAAAGCCGCCAATCCCGCTCACCGTCGCCATGCATTGGTTCCAGGTCGTGAAGCCGCAATTCGACGCGCCGCCGAAGCGGCCGCCATAGACGGCGCACCACGGATAGGGATCGTAGGGCAGGGCGTTCGCCGGCGCTTGCGCCAGCACAGTCGTCGACAGCGGCGAGCGTCGCGAGCATCGTTCGAATACGCATCGCATGCGTCCTTTCAGTGGGTCGTGCAGCGACAAAACAACTCACGGTATATTAGTTCATCCGGCGCCGCCGGATGCGCCGGATACGTGTCAAATGCGCGTGAACCTGCGCTAGAGTGGGTGCGACGCTGGCGTGCGGCGCCGCGGTCGCGGATTGTAGAACTGGTTGTGATCTGCAGAATCCGCCGATGCCGCTCACGGTCGCCCGGCATTGCTCGAGGGTGAGAAATCCGCAGTTCGAGGAGCCGCTCGCGTCGCCACCATAGTTGGCGCACCACGGATACGGATCGTACGGCAGGTCGTACGCGCGCACCGTCCCTGGGATAAGCAACGCTCGAAAGAAAATCGCGCCGAGAACGGTAGAACCGCATTGCAAATCTCCGTCTGCATTAGATGTGCGAAGAGAACACCGCGCGTGCGGTATTTAGTTCGCGGCGCGGCGCTCAGTTCTTCTGCACCCAGAACTGGTACATGCCGGAGAAAGTATCAGGGTACTTCGTCTCAACCTCTTGCCAGCGATCAAGATCAGCCAGCGACCAGCCGGCCGCGGCGAATTGCGCGCAGCTGGCGCAGAAGTACCGGCAGGTCGAATTCGAAACCGATGAAACTCAATCCGTTCTCGCGGATGAAATCCTTGATCACCGGGATCGTCACGCGCGACTCGTGCACGTGAAAGAGCAGATCGCGGCACTCGCTCGTCGTGAAAAAATCGGTGAAGCGCGTGACGCTTGCGAGCGGCGTTGCGAGAAGCTCCTGCCGGCAGCGACGGATCTCTGCCGGGCGTCTGTGCCGAATTTGCGCTCGGCGATGAACGTGCGCGCAGCCGCGACATCGCCGCGGCCGGCATCGCTGTAGAACGCAAGATGCATGCAGACCGCCGGGTCGCAAGAGCGTCAAGCAGAATGCGCCAACCGGCCAGCGGATCCGCCATGTGATGCAGCACGCCGCACGCATCGATGACGTCGAAGCTGCGGCCGATCGATCCGAAGCTTGAGAATATCGGCCTGCGCGTAGTCGATGCGCGCGGCAGAGCTCGGCAGGTGTCTTGCGCTTCGCGTAAGCAAAGGCTGCGTCAGGCTCAGGTCGATCGCAAGCGCCTGCGCGCCCACGTGTTTCTGCGCCGATCCGATGGCGACCTGGCCGGTGCCGCAGCCGGCGATGAGCATGTCGAGCGCGCTGGTTTTGCCGAGCGGCGAGAAGGCGGCCGTCGGAAATTGGTCGCGCAAATATTGATCGATCGGCATCGGTGCGACTTGTCCGGCAGACGTGCACCCAGCGCGGGTAGGGGTTCTCCTCGTATTGCTGGCGCACGCGCTGTGAGACTTCGTCTTCGATCTCGGTGAGACGCGGAATTGAATCGCGCAACTGCTGCTCCTGCGCGGGCTCGCGCACGCTGCTGCGTCAGCACCCGCCGTCGATATGCGGATTCCATTTCCGTTCGAGCAGTGCTGATGCGGACGGGCACGCGCGTGCAGCGGCGTGTACATCGCGAGCGCGGCGATCTGCATCGCGCTCGGCGAAGCGCCGGCGAGCGCGCGCCGTGAGGTCTTCGCAGACTGCTGTGTTCTCTCGGGCGTTGTGGCGAAAACATATTCGTTGATGAAGCACTGTCGCGCGAGCGCGCAGCGCAAAAGCCGAGGATAGAGTCGGCGACCGGCTTGCCGGCCGTTGCGGTCGTTTGCAAGCGAAGCGCGCAGCGCAGTGAGCAGGCGCTCGAACGCGACGTCGCGCATCGGCGTCGATTGCAGAAGAACGAGCAGCAGCGGATTGTCCGCGATCGCGGCGAACTCCGACTCTCCGAACAGTCCTGCTCTCGCCGAGCCTTTTCGGCCATGCCGCCATCTGCCGGCGCAACGCTTCGATCGAGCTGCAGCAGAAGCGAAGCGAGCGTTTCGCGGACTCCGGAATATTGCTGGAAGAGTTGCGGCATCAGCGCGAGCGCGTGCGCGTAGGAAGCCGAAGCGTCGCTCGCCTGTGCCCTGCGCGTGAAAAACGCGCGCGAGATTGTTGTGCAGCCTCCGTCGTGGTCGGGATTGAGGTCCCACCGCGACGCGTTTGTAGCTCGCGCGCTGCATCGTCAAACAATACGTAACC